>Ga0181524_10001348_pt1 | contig 28346 bp, 18 predicted proteins | sample PEATcosm2014_Bin_34_FD_119761 | JGI IMG/M metagenome (GOLD analysis project Ga0181524, IMG submission 119761) | Peatland microbial communities from MTU Mesocosm Facility, Houghton, MI, USA - PEATcosm2014_Bin05_60_metaG | ecosystem: Environmental > Terrestrial > Soil > Wetlands > Peat | place... | reverse complement strand
TGAACGTGGATTTCCGGGGTCGAGTGGCGTGATAGACAAAGGCCTTGCCCACCGGGCCCTTCTTCCTCGCGAGCAACCGCTTGGCCTCCAGGCGCTTTAACAAGGTGAGCACCGAGCCGTGGGCCATCGGCCGATAGCCGCGGAGGCTCTCCTGGATCTGGCGCGCCGTGGCCCTAGGCAGTTTGTAAACGCAGGCCAGCACGTCCCGCTCGGCGGGCGGCAACCGAATCTTTCTCATAAGAACCGCTCCTGCGGACGGGCGTGGAACCGCGCGCCCGTCCCCAGGCTCGGCTCCATTATTTAGACTTTTGTCTGTTTTGTCAACAAAAAAAACACAAAAAAAAGACAGCCGTCTCAATTCTGACTCAGAACCCTTTCCACGACCAATTTGGCGCTTCCTGGCAAGGCGTCACCACGATGTAATTAAGACCGTGCCATTGGGTTGGCGCCGCAGGGCCAGTGACAAAGTCACTGGCCCTGCCAGGGCTGCTCTAACCTGGACAGAGAAATGGCATACTCCGGCGAAACGTTCCATTAACACCGTGGCTTCAGCCCGGTGTAAAAACGCGCCCGGATCGCTGCAACCGTTTCCGTCGGTTTGGTCAGGCGCGCCCCCCCCCCCGGCACTCCTAATCCAATCACGGGTTAGGCAGGCGGCCGACCCGATAATAGCGCGAGGGGCTGGGGGTCAGACCCTCGGAGAAGGGTACCAGGCTGCTGGAAGCGGTATTGGTGGCTACCGACACCCAGTCCACCAGGTTCGACGAGCTTTGGACCACATAGCTCAGCCCGGGATTGGCGTCGTAACCGAATGAGAACAGGCCGCCGCCGGCGCTTGGCATGGTCAGGGAGACTGCCAGTGGAGCAACTACGGTGATGCTAACGACCGAGGAGGTGCCTGACACCCCGCCGGCCGTCGCCACCGCCGTAAGGGCGTACGTCCCGGGCGCGGCTATGCTCCCGATGATACTGAACGGGGAGGTGCTCGCCTGGCCCAGCAAAGCGGTGCCGGCAAAGAATTCCACGTTCGTCACGCTGCCGCCGGAAGCAGTAGCAGCAGCCGTCAGCCCTACGCTGGCGGGAGCGGCAAAGGTGGCCCCCGCCGCTGGGCTGGTGATGCTCACGGTCGGCGGCGAAACCGATAGCGCAGGAGTCGAGCGAGTGTAGGCGAAACCGCCCCCGCTTAAATGCCGGGCCCACTGGGTGAACTTGACGGACAAATAAACGTCCTCGTTGACAAGATGCATTACCATCGGCGCGTTCAGAATGCGCGCGGCCAGGTTCCCGTTGCGCAAGGACTCGAGCGATTGGTAGCTCAGCTTGGAGTAATTGGTGAGCGCCCCAAACGCCCACTCCGTGTCGGCGGGACTGTTCTGCCCGGCGGAGGTCTCTCCAGCCGCCGTATTGTACAGGACGTCTCTGCCACCTCGCGTTAAAACCACTTTCCCGGCGATAATCACGTCGGAGGGCGTGGCCGCCGACTTAGCGAAGCTGGTGGTTGGCCCGGTCCAGAGAGTTGCCGTGGCCGCGTGGCCCAACGGGAGCGTGATCGCGGCCAAAACAAGCACGGCGCCGCGAGAACAACCGGTCGTCACAGAGAGAAGTCTATTCGTAATCATCTTATATATGGTGTCAGTATGCCTGATGGCTAACTTTGTTCCCGAGAGGCCGCTTTTTCCGAGCTTATCCGCCCCGCGCGATTCCCTGGAACCAGAAGCGTCCAAGAGCATCTCCGTTCCAGCGGTGCCTCACAAGAATATTTAAAGTTTCGCATGGCTATTACTAACATTCCACAGGAATGTTCCGATGTCAAGGGCCGTCATGCCCGGCGTGGCGCAGTTTTCGCGCGATTTGGAACCGGGACTGCAGTTGCGGCTGGTTTCAAGGGTTCGGCACCCGCACGACCCGGTAAAACCGCGAGCCGTTGGCGATGAATTGGTTCGTGAAGAGAACCGGGTTGCTCGCCGCCAGGTTGGTCGTGATTGTGCTCCAGTCGGCCAGGTTGGCGGAAACCTGCACTGCGTAGGTGAGGCCGGGACTGGCGGTATAGCTGAATGAGAATTGGTTGGAGGCAAGTGTCGCCGAGCTGAGCGTCGCAGGCGGCGGGGTGGACCTTTGGTAGGCAAATCCCCCGACGCCATGGGAGCCCCAGAGGGTGAACTGGATAGCGATGTAGATGTCCTCCGAAATGAGATGCACCAGGACTTGCTGGCCAACGAGAGTGACCGGGGATTGCCCGTTGAGCCATGCCAGCCAGTTCGTATAACTGACCGAGGCGTAGTTGGTGGGGGTTCCAAAGGCCCATTCCGTATCGGCCGGGCTGTCGGCACTCGCCGCGGTTTCTGTCACGGCGTTGAAAAGGCCGCCGGAAGCTGCCCGCGTGAGCCACACGCCCGAGGTAATCCGGTCCTGGTTGGCGGCTTGGGTCGGGTCGGGCGTCGGCTGGCTGTACGTAATGGCCGGACCATTCCAGACCGTGGCCGCGTGCGCGCAAAACACCAGCGTCCAGGACAGGGGCAAAGCCAGGGTCCGCAGCAGAAACCGCCCCACTGGGCGATTGGCTTTAGCGTTCATTGGACGATGAGTTCGCCAGTTAGGGTGTCGAATCCGAGTGAGTTGTTCATGGAGAAAAGATAGCGCAAAGCCGCGTGTTGTCTAATATGGGTGCATTTCGACACTGCCCCCGGAGCGCCAGCTTTAGCCGGCTTTGCGCGCACCTGGACTCTTGCTGTGCCGCTGTTGACCATTGAACGTCCAAAGCCGGCTAAAGCCGGCGCTCCCATCCTCCGGCACTGGCTGCAGGGGCAGTGCCGGTATGCGCCCGTCTAATACCTCGCGAGCGCCCCGTGTTGACGGAGCATGGAGACTCGAATAGCCTCGGCACATTATGAGTTCCTGCATGAAAACCAGGCGCTTCGCCGATATGCTGGCGTGCCTGGTGGTTGTCTTGGCTGCCTCTCCAAACCGGGCCTCCGCCGGGCACGCCCCACGCTCCACGCTCCACGCTCGACCCGATGTCCTGGCCGCCGCTCCGAACCAGGTTCCTGCCGAAGCCGACTGGCCCGGTTTTCGCGGCCCGGCGCGAGACGGCAAATCACCTGACAAAGGGTTGTTGAAGGAGTGGCCCGCCGGAGGGCCGGCCCTGCTCTGGAAAGCGGCGGGGATTGGCAGGGGATTCTCCAGCGTGGCCGTGAGCGGAGGGAAGGTCTATATCACCGGAGACGTGGGCGAAGACCTTGTCGTGTTTGCTTTTGACCTGGCCGGGAAATTGCAGTGGAAGAAGCAGGCCGGGGGCGCTTGCAAGAACGACCCGCCCGGAGCGCGCAGCACGCCGACGCTCGACAGCGGGAGGCTCTACCTGTTGTCCGGCAACGGGCGGCTGAGTTGCCTTGACGCGGCGACGGGCCAGCGCCTTTGGGCGCGCGAGACCCGCGAATTTGGAGGCAGCCCCGGCGGCTGGGGCTACGCCGAATCGGTCCTGATCGACGGAGACCGGGTCGTCTTCAAGCCCGGCGGGGAGCACTGCCTGGCGGCGCTCGACAAAACGTCGGGAACGACCGTGTGGCAGAGCAAGGGCTATTCGGCGGGGCCGGAATACGGCTCGTGCCTGCGGTTCACCTCGGGGGGCGCCGCCTTCATAGTGACCGGCACCGGCAAAGGCATCGTTTGCGTGCGCGCCTCCGACGGCCAGGTGCGGTGGAGCAACTCCTTCTCGGCTGACAACACCGCCAACTGTCCCACGCCAGTCTTCAGCGATGATTTCGTGTTTTGGGCCAACGGCTACGGCAAGGGCGGCCTATGCATGAGGCTGACCCCGGACGGCGGAGCCGAACAGGCCTGGACCACCCACGATATGGACTGCCACCACGGCGGCTACATCGTGGACAACGGCTGCATCTACGGCAACAACGGCGGTGGATGGAGTTGCCTGGACCTCAAGTCCGGCGTCCGGAAATGGCAACACCAGGGCCCGGGCAAGGGGTCTGTGTGCTGGGCCGACGGGATGCTCTACCTCTTCAGCGAAAACAGCGGGCAGGCGGCCCTGGCGACCTGTTCCCCCGATGGACTGGTGATAAAAGGGCGCGTGAAGGTGGAAGGCGCCGGGCCCAGTTGGGCGCACCCGGTTGTCATCGGCGGACGGCTTTACCTCCGCTATGACGCCAACCTCTACTGCTTCGATGTGAAAGAGAAATGAAACGTGAGGAGGACACCCAGCTCTGGCTACGTGACTACGCCACCGACCAGGATCGCGCCAAACACGCGGAGGACTGGCCGAAGGACCCAATCCCATCAAGAGAAAAACCGGTGGCCAATCGCGGCTGGCGTCAGCCCAAAGGGCCGTTCTGAAACCGCGCGTCGGCTGCGTGAAAAACGGCCCGTCCATATTCGTTAAATCGCTTGCCCTCTGGCTGCTGGCCAGCACGGGCGTTGTCACGGTTCTCACCTGGCCCAACCGCCGCGTCCGCGCCACCGTGGGCATGGGCTGGGGCTTGATTCTGCTCTGGATTCTCCTGGGCGGCGCGCTGATGCACTACTTCCGGGAGCCTATACGAAGGATGCTCTCCAGAATCCGCCTGGACTGGAGGTTGAAGTTCGTTCTGTTCGCCACCATCCTGGCCCTGGCCGAGGAAGCTGTCACCACCACCATGACCAACCTGGCGCCCCTCTTCGGCGTCAAGGTTGGCGAGGCCTACATCACCGCCTCGACCAATTACCTTGATGTCGTCGCCCTTCACAGCGTCGTTGTCTTCGTCCCGATGTTCGTCGCCTGGGCCTTGATGCTCTGGCGCTATGACTTCAGCCCGCTCGCCGTGTTCGTCCTCTTCGGACTGACCGGCACGCTGGCGGAGATGAGCTTTGGCGGACCTCAGCACGCCCTCGAGTTCGGGTTGTGGATATTCGTTTATGGCCTCATGGTGTGGCTGCCCGCTTATTGCGCGCCCCCTGAGCGCAAGGCCCGAAAGCCGCGCTGGTGGCACTATCCGATGGCCGTCATCGTGCCGTTCTTTTTTCTCCCGCTCGTCCCGCTGCCCCTGGTCGCGCATTTGCTCAGCCCCAATCACCCCAAAATCCACTTCCCCCCAATCTCTTGACTGCCATGAGAACCTTGCACTGCCACAGCCCAATATGCTCGCAGGCTGCGAATAACTTCTTCTCTGCGCTCTTTGCGTCTCTGCGTTTTCTTTGCCTCACCGAACCCGCCTGCCGCCCCCATCCAGTCTCCGGCGCCCCCTCCGCCACGCTCCACGCTCGCTACGCTCGCCTCGCTCCACGCTTCGGCTTCAGCTCCGCTGCGCTCGCGATGTGCGTCCTCTGCCTGGGTCTGTTTTCGATGCCCGCCTTAGCCGTGGACAACGAGGAGTTTGTGGGGCCGTTCCCGAGTTGGCTCGATGCACAGCGCGATTTCGGCGCTCGAGGGGACGGCCAGGCCGATGACACCGCCGCGCTCCAGCGCGCCCTCGATCAACTCGTAAAACACACCAACTCCTGCGTCCTTTACCTCCCTGCCGGCGCCTATCGCATCACCGGGACCCTGAGAACGGTCCGCAAGACGCACACGGATTGCCAGGGTGTCGCAGTCGTCGGTGAGGACCCGGCGCGCACGGTCCTGCGCTGGGACGGCACGAACGGCGGCGTCATGTTCCAGTGGGATGCGTGGTACTCCAAGATCTCGAGGCTGGCCTTCGACGGCGCGGGCCGCGCCGGCACCGCGTTGTCCTACGGTCCGGCCTTCTCAACTTACAACGAAACCAGCGACCTCCTCTTCCGCGACGCCACCAACGGCCTGGTCTTCGGCGGCCCCCAGACGCAGGGCCAGGCGGAGAACACCGTGCTCCGCTGCCAGTTCCTCCGCTGCGGCACCGCCATCCAGACGATCAACTGGAACTCGATGGATATCTGGGTCTGGTACTGCCGCTTCGAGGATTGCGGGCGCGGCGTCCACAACGTCATGGGCAACTGGCACGTCTGGGAGTCGCTCTTCCTGCGCTCCCGCATTGCCGACCTGAGCAGCATGAACCTCATGGCCTTCTCGGCGGTCAACAACACCAGCGCCGGCTCGAGGCGCTTCTTTGATTTCTCCACGGGGCACTCCTGGGGTTCGCCCGTGAGCCTTACCGGTAATCGCGTGCTCGACCCGGCGGGCGATTGGGCCGTCATCCTCGACAACGCCGGACCGTATCTCGTCGTGGACAACCAGTTTCGCCTGACGGGCGCGGCGCGCGCCGTGCGCATGACCTGGGCCGACCAGACGCTCGCCGGCAACGTCTATTCGAAGACAAACGCCGTCGAAGAACGCGGCCGGTTCCGCCGGCTTGCCGAGAGGGTCGTGGCCGCGAGCGAGATTCCCGGGACGCTCCCGACGCTGCCGCCCTCGCCGCCGCGCCGCGAATCAAAAACCTTGGAAGTACCCGTCGGCGCCGATGCCGGCGCCCTCCAGCGGGCCATCAACGAGGCGGCGAAACTCGCGGGCCAGCGTCCGGTGGTCCACTTGCCGATGGGCAACTACCCGATTGCCAGGACGCTCCTCATCCCGGCCGGCTCCGACCTCCAGCTCGTCGGCGACAGCGCCGGCGAAACCGGCACGCGCCTCACTTGGACCGGGCCGGCAGACGGCGTGGTTCTCCGCGTCGCCGGTCCGAGCCACACGACCCTGCGCGATTTCTGCATCCACGCCGGGCAGGCCCGGGCGTTGGTCGTCGAGGACTGCGACCAGCCGCAGGGACGCATCTTCGCCGAGCAACTCAACGTGAACGGACCCTCCGCCCAAGGCAGCGCCAACGCCGCTGCGCTGCGCATCAGCGGACTCGAGCGGACCGACGTCCTCCTCCGCTCGCTCCAAGGCAGCGGCAACGGCGGACACTGGGTTGAAGTGCTTGGCGGCAGTGGCGCGGGCATCCCGCCGGCCAACCAGGTGAGCATCTTCACCGGCGCCACCGGCTCGGCCGCGGGCCAATATGATGTGCGCCAGGGCGGGCGGCTTGTAGTGCGCGGCGTCTATCACGAGCGCAGCAACGATTCACTCAACGGCCTCCGCTTGGCCGGCCGCGGCACCTTGAGCATCGACGCCACGCGGTTTTCCTACGCCACTTCGCCTGCCTCGCCCACCGTCGCCGCCGACAACTTCAGCGGCCTGTTCACCCTCGCCACCTGCATGCTCTTGCCGGTGGAGACCAAGGCAACCTGCCGCTTCGAACTGCGCGGAGACGGCAGCGGCGCAAGCGTGCTGGCCCTCAACGACCAGTTCTGGATCGAGCAGAAGACCACCGCCGATGACGTGTGGCGCAACCTTGCCCAACCGCCGGCGCGCGGCGGTCTCCTCGGGTGCAATGTCAACACCAGCAAGAAAGAGGCCGCGCCCCAAAGCTATGCGTCCCTGGCCAGCATGGGCGAGCATCCCGACCCGGCGAAGTCCGCCTCCGGCTCCGGCCCGCTGGACAACCGTGGCGCCGTGGACGACGCCACGCTCCTGCAACACCTGGCCCCGTTGCGAGAAGCGCGTGTCTGGCTGCCCGACGCCTCGGTTCCAGCCAACGCCACCGACCTCCGCATCCATCGCGTCATGGCCAGCGGCGGGAGCGGCGCGGTGGTGGAATTCCGGGCGCGGCCCTGACTGGGATGTGTCACACGCTCAGGCGACTTGCCCACGCGCCCGTTCAGGAAAGCTCCGCTAGGAGCGCCATGTTTACAGCCAAACCGGCCGGATAACCTCAAGCTCCGGTAGGAGCGGCATGTCACGCCGACGCAGCAAGGTCCAGGCACATGCCGCTCCTGACGGAGCTTGAGAAGGGCTCGGTTGCCTGCCGTTTCTACAAACATGGTGCTCCTGACGGAGCTTTCGCGGATGGGCGGGAGCTTTGAATTACTCGGTCTGGTTCCTGGACGCCGCAACCAATTCAGCCTTCCGCAAGCTTGCTCGATCTCCAACGCGTCCCGGCCCATAATGCCGCCATGCCGAGGCAGTTCCGCATCTCCATCCGTCTCAGGCTCTTTCTCATGATGGTGCTCCGGTTTTTCATCTGGGGCGCTTGGCTGCCGCTCATTTTTGGGTTTCTGTCGGCTCGGCATTAGGCCGAACCTGTTGCGGCGCGGCGGTCTTCTCCGCTTCGGGCCGTTGTGCCTCCACTATGCCGTTGGTTATAATTCCCGAAAGGACCTGGGCGCAGCCTCGGACAATGGCAGTCCCGCCAATCACGGCATTCCCGCCCACAATGGCGTTGCCGGAGACGATGGCGTTGTCCCGAATTATGGCGTTGCCGCCAATCACAGCGTCCTGAAAAACGCTGGCACTATTTTCAACCCGCGTGTTGTCGGTGATGACGGCGTTGCCATAGATAAGCCCCCACTCCTTAACGACGGCACTGCCATTTACCTGCGCGATGCCATAGACACTGGCGACCGAGTCTGAAAAGTTGAAGCCGACCGTGAAACACTGGTTGACGCCGCCCGCGCCGGAAAGGCTGCCAGGCGACGTCGAATTGGTTCAGGGCAGCAGTCATTGTGGCTCCGAACCTGCCAAGCACGTCGCCGGCGTCAAGGAGCAATGGCTGCGGGCGCTGAGAATAGGCTATGTCTGAGTTTGTTGGTGCCCTGGCTACAGCCGATCTGGCAAGCCACCGACTATGCGTGTGGGCGGCGTTTGGTGGCGATGTTGCCGGAGTGGATTCCGGCCTGCGAGCAGCACGAGAAGCGGATGCCCGGGGGAGGTGCGGGAGAAGCTCTTGCTGGCCAGCGGGCGGATGCTGGACCGGTTGTTGGAGCCGTTGCGCGCTTAAGGGACGGGACGCTATCACGTGCTCAAGTGGCTGCAGAGGCGCCCCCAACCGGTGTACATGAGGCGCAGCCGGCCCTGCAAGAAAGACGACAATGCGCATGTGGAACAGAAGAACTGGACGCACGTCCGCCAGTGTTTTGGGTATGAGCGGCATGACAATCCGGACTTGGTGGAGCCGATGAATGCGTTGGTCGCGGGGGCCTGTGGGCAGTTGCTGAACTACTTCCACGCGAGCCTCAAATTAGATCACAAGGAACGCAAAGGGGGCAAAGTGCAGCGCATTTACGGAGCGGCCCAAACGCCACTGGCCAGGGTGCTGGCCGGTGCGGTAACAACAAACAAGAGCCATGGGGTAACACCCTTTTGGCGCAACGAACCCGCTTCGCGGATAAGAGTTACTTTTGGCGCATGGCGGCCAGGCGGATGGACAGGGTTTGGCCGGGGGGGATGGTTACGGGCTGCATCAGGGAAACGACCGCATTGCCCTCTTTGAAAAGGACGCTGCTCTCGACGGGCTTGCCATCCATTTCCACAGTGGCGCCGTTGGCGGCAGGCTGAGCTTTGAGGGTGATTTCTGCCACGGTGAAGCGGCCTTCCCGGACGGTGAGTTGGTCGCGCTGGTCCTGCGCGTCACGCGTCTGGGCCAGGCTGCCCCAGCCTTCGGGGCCGGTAAAGGGACACTTGAAGTTGGCCTCAGTGTGGCGGGGGCCGACACGGAGGGCGCGGCGGGGGCCGTCGTAGTTCCAGCCGGAGAGCGCCAGCAGGAGGGACCAGGAAGACATGGCGCGGGCGTAGTGGCCGCCGCATTCGATTTCATTCCACGGGTTGCGCGCCATGGGCGGGCGGGGCAGTCCGTCGTAACGGTCGCGGGCCGCTTTGACGATGGCGAGGCCCTCCTCGATAAGCCCCTCGTAGATCATGTGGGCGGCGACCTGGTATTCGATTCCGGTCCAGACTTCGTCCGAGTAGAGCATGACATGAGCGGGGCGTCCGCCCTTGGGCCAGGTGCAGATGATGAGGCCCTTGTCTTTGGCGCCGGCAAAGGCGCGCGGGGCATGTTGCCAGCCGGTGAGATCGGACTTGAAGTTGTACTTGAAGACGGCGCGCAAAGCGGCGACGACCTTGTCTTGGGGGAGGATGTAGCCCAGGCCGAGTTGGTGGGCCCACCATTGGCCGATGAGTTGGTCGGCCATGCAGCCCGGGCCGACCTCTCCCTGGCGCTCAAGGTAGTCGGGAAGGTGCTGCTGGAAGTACTCGCCGTTCCAGCAAAGTTCGACGAGCTTCTGCCGGCCTTTATCGAAGACGGCGCGGAACCGCTGGGCGGCCGCTTCCTCACCCATGCGCAGCGCCCATGCCTCGCCGGCGAGAAGGGCCGCCAGGTAGTAGCCGCTGATGAACGCAGTGACGCCGTGCAGCGCCTCGTCGTAGGTGTTCCACTGGTCGTCCTGGAGAATGCCGGCGGGTTGGCCGCCCGCGGCCTTCGCGTCGCGGGCGATGAGATATTCCACCGCGCGATTGATGTGCGGCCAGTATTCCTTGAGAAACGAATCGTCGGGGTGGTTGAGGGCCTCGCGGTAGGCCTTGAGGATGCAGCTTGCGTGGCCGTCGGAGAAGGGCTGCTCCCCTGATGGGCGCGGCGGCGAGGGGACATCGGTGCGGTTGTTGACGCCGCCGTCGGCGCGCTGCTGGCGCTTGAAGTCGATGCGGCGCATGTCCTTCTCGAGGTCCGGAAACAGGCGGGCCAGGGATTGTTCGTAGCCCCAGACATGGGTGCAGGTGGGTGTGCAGCAGCCGTTGGACCCTTCCCAGCCATAGACATCGCCGTTGGCGATGCGGAAGACGACGCCGACGTGGCGGATGATGGCGACATTGGCAGTGACGCAGTCCAGCAGCCAATGGGGCAGGGTGCTGTCATAAAAGGAGCGGCGGAAACCTTCGGTGCGGGCGCGGAGGACCGGGTAATCGGCGGCAGCGGCGCGGATGACGGCCCCGGCATCGGCCCATCGGGTCGCGTAATGGCAGCCCATCCAGGTCTGGCTGCCGTTGTATTTGTTAGGATAATGCCAGGCCAGGAGGAAAGGCACCTCGATGGTTGCGCCGGGAGGGACGTTCACCGTGGCGGCCACGGCGCCGTTGATGGTGCGGCCAAGGGCTGAGGCCGAGTTGGGCTGGGCGCCCTGCGGAAGGGCAAAGCGGCCTGCGGTTGAAAATGAGGTCCAAGCCTCATCCAATTCTTCAAACGCGGGCAGGACAGTCACCTCTGCGCCAAGGGCGGCAAGGGCCAGTGTGCCGAAGCCCGGCGTTTTGGGATGGAGACCGACGGGGGCTGAGTAGGCGGCGCCGACCAGGCCGCAAAGGTAGGCATAAGCGCGCTGGCGCTGATGGCTCAAAGCGGCGTGGGCAGGCTCGAGGATGGGGCCGGCAGCCAGGGCTACCCTGCCTTGCCCGAGCGGGCGCGTGATGAGCCGAGGCCCCTTGCCGGAGCCGGGGGGCGGCTCCGGGAGTTCAGCCTGGGCCGCTCCGGGCTGGAGAACCAGGTTGTCGAAGCCAATGGCCGGCTGGCTGCCCGGCGGGTTGTCCGAAGCGCGAAGGCCGCTGAAACGAGCAGGGAGCAGTTCTTCCAAAAGTGACATGACGGCGGCATCTCCGGGCAGGTCCGTGAATTCGATCTGGTCGACGTTGATATGTCCCCAGCCGCCCTTCTCTTCATCGACGATTTCGATGTGCGCAGTCCGGCCTTCATAAGGGGCGGTGTCCCAGAGCGCCGGTTCGAGCCGCTCGTTGTCCCTGCCGGATGCGGCGCAAACGACTTTGCCATCAACGATGAGGCGGATCTGGGTATTGGGATGGCGGCCGCCGCCAACGAGGAACCGGATGAAACGGCGCTCGATCGTGAAGGTCTTGCTGGCCAACCGGCCGGTCGCGGCGTCGCCGCCGAGAAAGCTATTGACCAGGCCGGCGCCGAGGAATCCGGAGACCGGTTGCTGATTCGGGAGGGTGCCGTGGGCCGGTTCTTTGCCGAAGGCCTCGCCCTGGACGTTCCAGTTTTCGTAACCGTGCTCGAAGTCCTCGAACAGGATGTCGGGCCGATGCGGCGTCTGGGCCAGAGGCTTGCCTCCGGTCCAGGTGGCGTAGGCCTGGAGCAGCGGCATGGCGCGGCCCGAAAAGACGAGCGTGGCGCCGGCCTGGACGGCCTCGCGCGCGGCGCGCAGGAAGGCGGCAGAGAGGTTCATGGCGGGGTCTTCCAGCCAAATCACCGTATGCGCGGGGTCGGCGGGCGTTGCGGCCGGCACCGCTTGGCCCTCGAGGATCTGGACTCTAAGGTTGTCAGGCCGGTCGAGCGGGGCGGCCGTCAGCGGCCTCATATTGGACGCCGTGCAGAGTGTAACCGGCTTTTCCAGCGCCGGCTGGCCTGCGGGCTGGGCGCGCATGAACAGGCCGCGCGCGTTGCCTTCTTCGAGGATTTCGTTGATGTTGCCGCCGAAGCAGGCATTTAAGCTCGAGTTGTTTTCGCCGGCAGCATCGTAACCGACCGGGTTCTGCATCAGGGCAGCCAGGGAGACGGTTTGGGGCTGGGCGGAAGGATTTGTAACGGCGAAAACGAAGACCGCCAGCGGCATGGAAGAAAAGGCCGCATCCAGCGGCGCAAACGGGCTGAAGGCGCTCAACTGGATTTGGACCGGCAAGGCGGGGTCTTCAAAGCGGAGGCTTGCCAGCGGGTAATCTCCGGTCATTTCGATTTGCTTGACGCGGGGCCACTGCGGGCCGCCGGCGGTCTGGAGCAGTCGGGCCGTTTCGCCGGCTTTGACGAGGAAATGAAACGGGACCTGGCCGTCGCGAAGGGTATTGAAAAGCTGCCAAGTCGTGAACTGGCCATCGGCGCCGATTTCGACATTGCCCGTGCCGATGCCGCCCAAGTGCATGCGCGCGTCCGTGTGGCGGCTGGACAAATAGGCGCGCGGTCTGGCGGGAGCCAAAAGTTCGCGCCGCCAGCGTTCCAGTTCGTCGGGAGGAAGCTCGAACGCGCCCCAGGCCGGGGCCGTCAGGAGGCCGGCCGTGCCGGCGCCCATGAGGCCGATGAAGTCGCGCCGGCTCAGATCGGTGGCTTGAGGTCCGCAGTTTCCGGAACAGTTGCATTTGCGCATACGGGGTCCTTTTCGTTCGAGTTCTCAGCGCCAGGATTGCCGCAAGGCGGGGGGGGTTACAAGCAGAATTGCGGGGGGGCCATAGAGGCAATGGTATTTGGCAATGTGTCCGCGCTCCGTTTCGCCGCCGGAGGCCGCGCAAGCGCCATCCCGGCCGATGTCCTCGACTCCGGCAATCGTCACCTCATCGCACAAGGTATAGAGCGCGCTCATCGAGTTGTCGTACGTATGCCAACGTCCGCCATAGAAGACCTCCGGGACCGTGTGAAGCGAAATGTCCCACAACCGGGCGGGCAACCCCAGGTTGTGCCAGAGGGCGCAATTGATCCCGGAGATGGTGCTGCACATCGTGTAGCCGTAGTCATTGAGTTGGCGGATGGGATCGGTCAGCTCGAGCCCGTGCAGAATCATCGGGGCCGTCTGCCCGCGCCCGATGTGGTTCCAGCAGAACAACGCCCAGCATTTCTCCTCGGGACTCGCCCAAGCTCCGTTAGGAGCGACATGTTCATAGCCAAGCAGCCCGTACAAACACATCAAGCTCCATAGGAGCGGCACGGAGGGTTTTGGCGAGCCTCAGGCGACAGGATTGCAATCGAGCCATGCCGCTCCTATGGAGCTTGACAGAGCCGGACGGCCACGGCGCTATACATGTCGCTCCTGACGGAGCTTGCACCGATCCGTGCGAAGATCCGTATAAGGTGCAGCCGCTTGCCATCGCACTCCAAAGTCGCCTGCCCGAGACTGTTCAACGGACTTCGTCCAGAGCCGTAGCTCGACTGTTCGCTTGACTGGCCGGGGATTTGGCGTTTGATTCTGTGCATGATAACAGCCCGGTCCAGACCCACGGCGCGCAAATGGAAGGCGCGTCATTGGACGTTCGCGGAGCTTGCCGCCGAGTTGCCCGAAAGCAACCTGCCGACCGAATTGTGGGATGGAGAGCTTATTACGTCGCCTGCGCCCTCGTTTTTCCACCAACGCGTCGTGGCCCGATTTTACAAGTTACTGGACGCCTGGGTAGCCGGCCATGGACTGGGAGAAACCGGCATCGCGCCCATCGATATGGTCCTGGCTCCGCATCGGGCGACTCAACCCGACGTGATCTTCATCGCCAAGGAGCGACTGAGCATTATTCGGAGCAGCGTCATGGGCGCCGCCGACCTGGTGGCGGAGGTGATCTCGCCTGAATCACGCCGGCGCGACCGGATCGACAAACGCGACCTGTACGAGCAACACGGCGTCCGCGAGTATTGGCTCATCGACCCTGAAGCCGAGACTGTCGAGGTGCTTCATCTCAGCGCCGGAGAGTACCAATTGGCGGGACGTTGGCGCACGGGGGAGCAAGCGCGGTCGCGCCTGCTCGAGGGCTTTGCGGTTCCCGTGTCGGAGTTGCTGGCCGGGCTTTGAGAGCTTGTGATGAACAGGAGGAGACTTGTGCGGAATTCCGCATAAGGAACCGGAGGAAACCGAGAATGGATATCTTTGTTCTCTCTGTTTCCTCCCGTCCACATTCAGGCGCAGTCAATTGCGGCGCGTGGTAAACCCTGCGCGGCTTCAACCGCAACGCGGTTGCGTGACAAAGCCCAGGGTTGGACCGAAGGGACAACACTGGGTGGCGGCTTTTGTTGTTGCCATACATAGCTTCACAATGTATATTCAGCCCCATGATGGAAAAAGAACTGGTTGCCGCCTCGACCGAACCGCTCATCCTGACCCTGCTCTCGAAGGGCGAAAGCTACGGCTACGCGTTGATTCAGGAGGTCAAACGGCTCTCGGGTGACAAAATCGCATGGACCGACGGCATGCTCTACCCGGTGTTGCACCGGATGGAGGACAACGGCTGGATCAAATCACGATGGGTCAAAATCGACAACGGACGGAAGCGCAAATATTACTCAATCAAAAAGGAGGGCCGCCACGCCCTCGAGGAAAAACGTGAACAATGGACGGTGGTTTCTTCGGTTCTCACGGGCCTGTGGGAGGAGCAGAGTGTTTAACCTTACCCAACTACTCACCCGAACAACTCGCCTATGCGCTGTCCCTGGCCGTCGCGGGTCACGTAGAAGGGGCGGCGCTCGATTTCGTAGGCCAGCTTTGGCGAGATGCCCAGGGCGGTGTAGATGGAGGCGTGGAGGTCCTCGATGACCACCCGTTTTTCCAGCGTGCGGCATGGGCGCTCGTCGGCAGTCCGGCCATGGAGATAGCCGCGCTTGACGCCTCCGCCGAACAGGAGCACGCACCCGGCATCGGTGAAATGCCGATGCATGCCATAGAATTTGAGGTCCTCGATCTTGTCCGGGACCTCGACCTGGTCTTTGACCTTTTTCTCCGGTTTGCCCTCGATGAGGGCGTCGCGGCTGAATTCGCTTGCCAGGACGACGAGGGTGCGGTTGAGCAGGCCGCGTTCTTCCAGGTCGAGCACTAATTGGGCGACCGGGGCATCGATCTGCCTCTTCATCGCCGCGGCCCGGGTGTGCCCGTTTTCATGCGTGTCCCAGTTCAGGAACGGGATGTACTCGGTGGTGACCTCGATGTAGCGGGCGCCCGCCTCGGCCAGCCGGCGGGCGAGCAGGCAGCCCAGGCCGAAACGCCCCACCATCTGGTCCTCATATTTCGCGCCAAACCGATCTGCGGCCGCGTCGAACCGCCGGCCCGGCTCGTAGCCGGGGGCGTATTTGCGGAGATTCTCCGGGGGCTCGAGAGCGAGGTCAAATGCCTTGGCTGCGGGCGAACTGAGCAGCCGGTATGCGTTGTCCAGCGAGCGCAGCAGCGATTCCCTTTGATAGCCGCTGGCGTATTGGCCGATGGGACCGGCGGCGAGGAGCTTCTTGAAGAATCTTTCCCGGTTCTCGAACCGGCCGGGCGTCATCCCGCCCGGCGGACGAACGCTCTCCGCCGCCTGGTCCGGGAACGGGATGTTGAAGGGCCCATATTCGCTGCCCAGGAACCCGGCGGTGGTAAAGGCCTTGAGTTCTTCCCCTTCACCCACGTCGAGCCGCTGGCCGATATTGACGAAGGCCGGGACGACCGGGTTGAGCGGGCCGAGTGTGCGGGCGATGACCGCGCCGAGGTGCGGCGCCGCCACGGTCTGCGGCGGCGCATAGCCAGTATGCCACTGGTACTGGTGCCGCGAATGGAGGATAAAACCGAGATCGCCGGCGGTGTAGGTTCGAACCAGCGTGCCGCGGTCCATCACGCGGGCCAGGTTCTCGAGGCCCTGGGAAAACTTGATGCCGTCGACTGCCGTATCGATGCTCGGGAAGGTGCTCAGGAAGGCGCTGGGCGCCATTCCCTTCTCGAAGGGCGTGCACGCCTTCGGATCGAACGTCTCGGTGTGGGCCATCCCGCCCGCCATCCAAAGCACGATGACTGTGTCGGCGGTCGGCCGGATGTTCTGTGCCGCCGCCTCGGCGCTCAGGAGGCGGCGCGGGTATCCCGCCGCCAGCGCGGAGAGCGTGGCAGCGCCCGCCCGTTTAAGGAAGTCGCGTCGTGTTATCATTGCACCAATTGAAACTCCGGAAGCATTGCCACCGCCCAGAGCAGGTCTTCCACGCCCTCGGGCCGCACAGGTTCGCCCAGCAATTCGGCCGCAAGCTGCTTTTCAGCGGCGCACGGCGTTCGGCCCAGCGCGCTGCCGTAGAGGTGGTCCACAAGTTCGCCAGGCGTGGAGTTCGACTCGACGAGCTTCGCAGCGCCGCGCTGGAGAATGTCAGCCAGCGTTTGGCCGTGGGTCAGTTCCAGAGTCTGCAAGGTGGTGGCCGCCGCGGCGCGCGTGGTGACGACTTGCTCACGGTTGGGCCGGCCCAGGGCCAGGGCCAGCGGGTCGGCCGGGACCAGGGCTGCGCGGATGCTGTTGGTCGCCACTGGCAACTCGGCCTTTTCATACCAGACGCCGGTAAGCCGGCCCAGGGCGTCGCGGAACTCCTCCGCCGACAGGCGCCGCACTCCCGGCCCGCGAAAGACGTAATCTTTCGAGACGGCCTCCCCCAGGTCCACCGCCGGCAACTGGCAGGCCCGGCTGGTGAGCATCACCTCCAGCGTGTGCTTCAAGTCGTAGCGGTTTGCCACCAGGTCCTTCGCCAGCCAGTCCAGCAAGTCCTGGTCCCAGGCCGGTTGCTCCATGTCATCCACAGGTTCCACCAGCCCGCGTCCGAAAAGACGCGCCCAAAGCCGGTTCACGATGGTGCGCGGCAGCCGCCCATTTTGCGGGCCGGTCATCAGTTCGGCCAGGCGCTTGAGCCGGGCGGCTCTATCGGCCTTGGCATCGATTTCTCCCAGCTCGGGATAAATGAACCTTGCCTCGGCGATCTTGCCGGTCGGTTTGTCGCACTGAAACATCTCGAGCGGGCCGTCGCTGAAAACCCCCGCCAAACCGTAGGCATCCGCCAGCCGCCAGTCGTTGATAAAGCTGTCGTGACAAGAGGCGCACTTGAGATTCACGCCCAGGAAGACCTGCGAGAGGTTTTGCGCCGCCTGCAATGCCGGCGTTTGGCTGGCATTGACCACTCCGCGCCATACGATGCCCTTGATGAATCCCGCGCTCTCGGGAGCGGGGTTGGCCAACTCCGCTACGAACCGGTCGTAGGGCATGTTTGTGGCCAGCGCCTCGAACAGCCAGGCGCTGATCTGCTGCCGGCCGCCATCGATATACCCGCTGCCGCGGTAGTCGTTGCGGAGGAGATCGTTCCAGAAGCTCAGCCAATGTTCCGCATAAGCGCGGTCCTCGGCCAGGACCCGTTTCACGAGTTGCGCCCGTTTGTCCCGCCCTCCGTCCCGGATGAAGGCCTCAAGCTCATCGGCGGGGGGCAGCAGGCCGATGGCGCCCAGGTACACGCGCCGCGCAAAAACGCGGTCCTCGACCACCCCCCCGGGCTTGACCTGTCTGGCCGCGAAATAGGGCTCGAGCATTTGGTCGATCGGATTGAGCGGGCTGGAGGCGGACACGTCCACTTTGGGGGCCGGGGGCGCCAGGTTCAGCGGCGCCGGCCTGGCGAAGCTCACGCCGGCTTCCCAGGGCAGCCCCTGGTCAATCCACGCCCGCAGCAGGCCGACTTGCTCCGCCGTCAGCCGCGTCCCCTTTTTCGGCATCATGTCGTCGGGATCAAGCCCGGACACCAGCCCGATGAGCAGGCTCTCCTGGCTCTTGCCCGCCTCGGCCGCCGGACCGGAATCACCGCCCTGGAGCAACGATTCCCGCGTGTCCAACCGGAACCGCCCTTTGTCCCGCCCCCGCCCGTGGCACTGCACGCAACGCGCCTCGAAAATCGGCTTGATGTCCTGGCTGAAGACCACCGGGCGCGAACTGGCCGGCGGCAGGAGCGCCGCCTGCTCGGGCGTCAGGCCGGCAAAGGCCGCCGCGCTCCACGCGGCGCAAACTACGGCATAGACAGGGCTTCTCACTGGAACACAATAGCCCGAGTCTGGCCCCCGCGCCAGTGAGATTCATCTTCTACACAAGGGTTTCTACTATGGCAAGGGCCGGAAAAACGATATTGCGATCTATGGTCTCACGGTCAAGGCGAGCATGAGCGCCGACGAGAGGGTGCGATTAAAAGTGTCGGGCATGGATCTCGGAAGCTTTGTTCCGGAGGGACATCCGACAATAGCCCGGCGTTTCAACGCCGCGGAGGCGAGAAAAGGGATTCTCGTCCCGAAGGGACGATTGAGAACGCTCCTTGCCCTCAGCCGTCCCTTCGGGACGGATCCGCGCTTTCGATCCACCCACCCGGCGTTGAAACGCCGGGCTACTCACTAACTTGTAAAGTTCCGCTAGCTGGGGTCAGGCAGCTCAAGCTCGTCGTCACCGACGCGGGGGACGCCCGCTTCTCGCGAACCTGTCACCGTCTTGGCGGCGGCAAGACCGCCCGCTTTGTCATGGACCTGGTCGGCCACGAGGCGGACTGGCGCGGCGGCTTGCGCTGGATGGTGGCGCGCTATCCCGCATTCTTCGACCCGCCCAACCCCAGAGCCGACGCGATCGCCGGCTGTGGGGCCTTCTCGGGTGACACCCGGCCGCCGACGACGGCACCAGCCTCGTGGACGGACAGGCGGCTCGGTCGCTCTACAACTCCTGGCGCGCCTTCATGGCGGAGCTCGGCCCGCTGCCTGGCCCAAATCGAAGCTTGGTTCGAGCAGGCCGTTCTCGCTCGCTCGCCCACCCATCCGCTTCTACCACCATAACGAAGTGTGTGGCAACTGCAATTTCCAGCGGCCATCGCCGGTGGTCACAGCCCGAAGCTGATTGACCTCATAATAAAACCAGTAGGATTCATGCGGATTCTGCGCGCCGGGCTGCCGTGAAATGATTGGCCACACATCCAGGCCATCAATTTTGTGACCTGGCAATTTCGCGCCGACGAGCTTCGCAATCGTTGCAAACAGGTCAATCGTCATCAGCATATCCCACGTGTCCGCTCCGGCGGGAATGTGGCCGGGCCAGCGCATGATGCACAGTTCGCGCGTGCCGCCTTCCCAGTTCGTGCCCTTGCCCTCGCGGACTTTGTTGTCGCCGTCCCAAATGGGCAGGTTCGGATACTCGCGCTTCCGCGCGGCCAGGAGCGCCGGCAGGTTCGTGATCAAATCCGGATGCCCCGGCCACATGTCCACCGAAAGCGACAGGCCAAAATATTCGTCGAACCCGTGACGGAGCGGCATGAACATTGGTCCAAACGGTCGCGGCAAGATACGCAACAAAAACATTTTTAATCATGTGACCGGACTCAACTTTCTGGTCCGCATGGAGTGTTAGTCCGGGACTTGTTTCAGTTTTTGCCCAGAAAACACGCGATTTCCCTAAGCAATCCGGGACTTCATCTGACTACGGATCAGAAGGTTGTAGGTTCAACTCCCCCTGGGTGCGCCAGCTTCTAAGTCTCTTTTGGAAAACTACTTACGCGGTCAAGTTTCACGCGAAAGATTTTTGAAAAAAATCACTGTCCGGTTTCTGTCCGGTTAAAGCGGTTCTGCGGGCCTTTGGCGACACCGCAGCGATGGTTTCACGCAGGCCCGAAACCGCCTCGATTCCGCTGCAGGGCGCGGCGGACTACAGCGGCTCCCCAATCAGGTCGTAATCGGTATGGCCGATGATTTTGACTTGGGCGAAGCGGCCCAGGGGGAGTTGGCCGCGGATATAGACGCGGCCGTCGATGTCCGGGGCGTCGGCTTCGCCGCGGCCGACCAGGCAAGGGCCCTTGAGGCGTGCAAGGTGGTCGGCGGGGCCGCGAATCAGGCCGTGTTCCCAGGAGCTGATGCGGGCGCTTTCGAGGTCTTTGGGGCCGGCCTTGGCTTCCACGAGCACCTTGAGGGTGCGGCCTACGAAGGACTCCGCGACTTGGAGGGCGACTTCATGTTGGGCGGCCATGGCGAGGTCGCGGCGGCGGCGTTTGACGTTGTCGGGCACGTGGGCGGCCATGTTGGCGGCGCGGGTGCCCGGTTCCCGGGAGTAAGTGAAGACGCCTAGGCGTTCGAACCTGGCCGCGCGGATAAAGTCGAGCAGCGTCCGGAAGGAGTCCTCCGTTTCGCCGGGGAACCCGACGATGAAGGTAGTGCGCAGGGCGATGCCCGGGATGCCGGAGCGAATCCTGCGCAGGAGGTCTATGATATGCTCGCGGGAGGTTTCGCGGCGCATCCGTTCGAGCATGTTCGAGTGGATGTGCTGGAGGGGAACGTCCACATAGCGGGCGACTTTGGGGCACTGGGCGAGGGTTTGAATCAGCTCATCGGTCCAGTGGGCCGGGTGCGTGTAGAGGAGGCGAATCCAGAAATCTCCGGGCAAGTCATTCAACTCGCGCAACAGGGTGCAAATTGTGGCGGCTGCGGGCGGAAGCGCTTTGACCGCCGCGTTGAATCTGTCCGGTGAAGCGAGCGCGCGGCTTTGCTGAGGACGCAGGTCCAGGCCGTAATAGGTGGAGTCCTGAGAAATCAGGTTCAGCTCCTTGACTCCCTCGGCCAGCAGCGCCCGGGCTTCGGAGACGATGTCCGCCTGTGGACGGCTCCGATGCGAGCCGCGCATCCTGGGGATGATGCAAAAGCTGCAAGGGTGATTGCATCCCTCGGCGATCTTGATGTAGGCAAAATGGCGGGGCGTCAGCCGAAAGCGCGCCGTGGCATAGTCCGGAATATAGCGGGGCCGGCGGGTGACGGCGACTGGCGTCGATGGGCGAAGGGCGGGTGAAGAAGTCCGCGGCCTTCGCGCCGCGCCCCTCGCGGCGCGCCCGGCCAGGGCGAGTTTGACGACTTCGGCGACGTTGGTGATTTGGTCAACGCCCATGAAGGCATCGACTTCGGGGAGGAGCTCGGGCAATTCTTCAGGAAACCGCTGGGGCAGACAGCCGGCGACGACAAGCCCCTGGCCGCGGTTCTGGGCGTCGCGCACTGCGGCGGACTCGAGGATGGTATCCACGCTCTCCTGCTGGGCGGAATCAATGAAGGAGCAAGTGTTGACGATGACCACGTCCGCCTGCGAGGCATCGTTGGTGATTTCGAGGCCGTGCTGCAAGAGCGCGCCGAGCATGATCTCGGCGTCCACGAGGTTCTTGGCGCAGCCGAGCGAAATCATGCCGACCCTCACCGGGCGGTCTGGTGTGGTTCTCACTTCTTTTGGCAGCAGGGCTTCAATCCCAATCTTAATCTCAGCTTCGATCACTCTAACCCTGGCCGATGCCAACGGCAAGTTCACGGCGGCTGATCGTTGCCGTTCTTTTTGACATTTCGCGCGGCTCCGCCCTGGAATGTGCCGCCGCGCTGGATGTGGTGGTCGCCAAGGGCCGGTGCGAGATGGGCATGGTTGCCCCTGGGGCAAATGTTGGCAAGATAACCTCCTTGGCAGGCCAGACAGAATAGGCGAGACTTTGACAAATGAAATCGGTGAAATCCGCAGTTCAAAAACTGCGCAGGTAGGAAGCAGATGCCGGCATTACCCTCGCCCATCACGACGCGGTTGGCGCAATTCGAGCGCCGGCGCAGGCTCGCGCTCCTCTTACGCGGCGCGGCAGAGGCGCTGCTGCTCTTCGGGCTGGGCCTTTTGCTGGTGGCGCTCATCGAGTGGGGGGTTAAGCCGCGGCTTTTCTGGCGTCTTTGGCTCTCGGGCGCCGACTACGCCGCGGCCGCGGCCTGGCTGGTCTGGCGCGCCGGCGCTCCGTTTCTGAGGCCGTGGTCTTTGCGGCGAATCGCCGGCCAGTTCGAGATCTCGGCCGGCGGCCAATTTCATGAACGCATCCTCTCGGCCGTCGAGATGGCCGGAGCACAGCCGCCCGGAGTGAGTTCTTGGATGGTCGGGCAGACAATTGCCATTGCGGCCGATGAGATCACCACCGTGGACCCGGCCGGGTTGGTGGATCATGTCCCGGCCAAACGGGCCTGGAAGGGCCTTGCCGGCTTATGTCTCGGGCTGGGTCTGGCCTGCCTGCTTCCCGGTTTCGTGCCGCGCGCCCGGCTGGCACTTTATCCATACGCCCCGACGGCTTCTATGTCGAACATCAAACTGGCCGTCACCCCCGGCGACTGCCGGCTCAGGCAAGGCGCACCGCTGGAAATCAAGGTCACTGCCGACTCCGTCCTGGATCAGGCGAAACTGCTGGTCACCTGGGAGGACGGAGTCCAGGAATCCGTCTCGATGGCGCGCGGCGCAACCAATGGCTTTGCAGTGGACCTCCCGGCGGTGTCCCAGGGTTTCCGTTACCTCGCCCAGGCCGGCGATGCCGAAAGCGCCGTCTTTACTGTCAAGCTGGATGCGCCGCCCCGAATTGCCCGGATGCAGTTGCTGATTCAGCCCCCGGCTTACACCCAGTGGACCAACCGCCTGGCCGAAGGCGGCAGCGCAGATTTCCTCGAGGGCAGCCGCCTCCGTCTGACAGTGGAAACGGCCGATGAAAGAGTCGCCCAAGCCGACTGGCTGCCGGAGGGGTACCCGCCCCAGAAACTCAAAATCGAGGGCAACCGCTTGTCGCTCGACCTCCAGCCTACAAATATCGTCACCTACCAACTCCGCCTGACGGGCGTCAACCAGCTCCAGGCCGGGCCCGCGCAGAAGTGGGTCCTGCAGCCCGTGCCCGATGAGCCGCCCACGGCCCGCATCGAGGCCGCCGGCGCCGACTCCGGCATGGTTCAAAGGGATGAAGTCCTGGCCTTGGCGGCCCACGCCGGCGACGATGTCCGGCTCAAGCGCGTTGACCTCGTGGTGCTCAACCACGAGGCCCAGGCCGACGCCAGGACGCTTTTCCCAGCCAAGCCCGGCTTGCCGCGGGCCGGCATTGTCTCGGATCGCGAAATCAGCGTGGCCCTCAATTATGACCTGTCGGAGCTGAGCCTGCTCACCGGCGACGAGGCGCAATTCCTGGTCCTGGCCACCGATGTGCGGGACCAGACCACGCGCAGCGACCCGGTCTCCGTCACCATCGGCTCTTCGGACAAGGCCATCGAGGCCCGAATGGCCGCCCGCCTCAAGCAGCTCATCTCGGACATGGACGCCCAGCTCGAATATCTCAAGCAGACCCGCACCTCGTGGCTGTCCATCGGCAGAAACTACACCGAGGACGACCCCACCGCCCAAGGCCCCGCCTTGCTCCTGCTCCAGAGCCGCTTGAATGAATTCGGCACCGAGCTGGAGCGGGTTGGCAACCAATTGGTTGCCGAGTCGGAGACCAACAATGTGTCCGACGCCCGCTTCATCTACAGGTTCGGAACGACGCTGGCCGCCTGGGGCAGGCAGCAGCGCCAGGTCTTGCTCGAGAATTGCGCGCGCATCGACCGGACCTCCGGCACGAATATCTTCAATGTGTTCGACCAGGGCCGCGAACTTTTTAGCCTGGCCTTGACCGATCTCGAGAACTACAAACGCGTGTTGGCCGTGCTCGAGGGCGCCTTCGAGACCGACGTCCTGGCCGCCCGTTGCGAGAGCGCCCAGGGCCGTTACAAACGCGGCCTGCCCGTCCTGCGCGGCTCGACCAACGTCGTCGCCCCGCTCAACGCCGTCGCCTCGGGACTGCTCGGCACGTTCTTTGAAGGCATCAGACTCGACGGCACGACCCTCGAGCAAAAAATCGACCGGCCTGACTTCCAGAATTACGCCCCGGCCAATCACCGCTCCGAGTGGAGCTGCCGTTACGAGGGCGACATCAACATCCCCGACTCCGGCGATTGGACGCTGGCCTGCATCGCCGATGACGGCGTGCGGCTCATCATCGATGGCAAATCCGTCCTGCCCTCCGCGGCCTGGAGCGCGCACCCCGCCACGCAATACAAGGCCGATTTGGAGCTTCACTCCGGGTGGCATCCGCTGGTCATTGAATTCTTCCAGGGCTGGAGCGAGTCCAAACTCGAGTTTCTGGCTGCCAGGACGGGCCGGCCATTGCAGGAAGTGCCGCTGTTCTGGCTGCGGCCCCCATCCGCCCGCCAGCCCGAGCCCGCATTCGAGGCCAAGGACCCGGCCCTCACCTCCCTCGTCAAGGACGCCTTGAAAGGCCGCGTCAGGAACAGCCTGGCCCTCCCGGCCACCGTCCCTCCCGCCCTTGCCCCTATGACTAACCTGCTGCAGAATGACAACCTCGGGCGCCTGGTCCGCGAAAAATACCCTCTGGCCGGCCGCCTCTCGACCAACCTTGCCGGCTTCGCGTCCTGGAAAACCCAGGACTCTCAGGCCGCCGAGACTCAGGCCGACGACCTGACCGCCCTTTCCAGCGAGGCCCGGCGCATCCTGCGCGAGGAGCTCGACAAATACCGTTGGCGCTTCGACGGCTCGGCCGCCCTCAAGGACATCGAGAATGCCATCCGCGAGTTGCGCGGCATCAACCAGGAACTCCGCGAGCAAACCTATAATCCCACCAGGAAACGCACCGACCAGGAGCAGGCGAAGATCACCCTGGCCCAGGCCTGGGAGAAAGAGTTGGAAAGGGCCTCCGCCCAGGCCGCGCGCCAGTTCTTCGATACCGCAAAACAAAAGGACGCCACCCTCGCCCAACGCGCCATCGCCCTCAACGCCGCCGCCAAGGCCCGCAAAGAACTCGAACCGGCCGTCGGCAAGCTCGGCAAGACCCTCGAGGAAAACCACAACAAAGACGAAATGGCCCGCCGCATCGAGACCCGCTTGAACGAAATCTCCGACCGCTACCGCGAGTTGAACGACCAGCAGGAACGCATCAACCGCGAGCAGGTCGCCGCCCAGGCCCGCCTGGCCTTCCCCGCTGCCCGCGCCTTTGCCCGCGCCCAGATGGCCCGCGACACCGCCGCGCTGACTGAGAAGTTCGATAAAATGAAGCAGGCCGTCGCCGCCGTCGAAAAGGACCAGCGCATCGCCGGCGATTACCAGGCCGCTGCCCGCCTCGACTCCCTGGCCGGCAAGGCCCCGCAAAACGCCAGAGGCAAAGAAACCGCCACCGAACTCCGCGACCTGGCCATGCGCGCCGACAACAATCCCCCGAGCCTGGCCCAGGCCATCCCCCCTCCGATGAAAGATCAAACCGCCGCCCTCGAGCGACGAACCGTCACCGCGCCCGAGTCGGCCAATCAACTGGCCTGGCCGCGCCTGGCCATGACGCTGGAGGCCTCCCGGCTTTTCAGGCGCGCCGACCCCAGGACCGCCGTAGCCTACGACCTGCTGGGCGAAGACTTAGGCTCGCTCATCGAGGCGCCCGCCAACCTCAATCCCCCCAGACTCCAGGCCCTGACCGACCGCGCCCTCGCCCTGGCCGGTCAAAAAGGCGAGGAAGCCCGCCAGGCCGAAATCAATGCCGCCAATGAGCGGCTCAAGCAGTTGGCCGCCAACACGCCCAACGATCAGCAAGCCCTGGCCGCCAGGCTCGATGGCCTCTCCGTCCTCGCCAAACAGGCCGCCGGTCAGGCCCCGAAACGACAGCCCCTGGCCTCGGAATTGGACGAAGTCACCAAACTCGCCCCGCCTGACGCGGATTGGGCCGACTCGACCAATCCCAAAGAAATTGCCGCCGGCGCCGCCCAGGAATCCCTCAACGGCATTCAAGCCGCCCCCAAGCAGTCGCAGCCTTATGACGATGCCTCACAGACCCTCGCTGATGCCGCGCGCCAGCTCCGCATGGATGCCGCCCTCGGGGACCTGGGCGCATTGAATCCCTATCCCGCCCCTCTGCTGGCCGCATCCCAGGACCTCCAAGACCCGACAGAGGCCAATTCCCCGAACCACAATGCCGTCAAGATGGACGGTCCGGCGGGCAAAGCCGTTGCCGGCTCAGCTCTCACTCCCAAAGGCATGGACCAGGCGGAATGGGCCAGGCTTAACGAGCGCCTCCGCCAGGCCATCGGCAGCAGCGGCATCGAGCATTTCACCGCCGAGCAGCAAGCCGCCATTCGCGCCTACTTCCAAAGACTCAGCTCGGGAAATGAAAAGAATTAGGATAAACCTAATGAAACCTATGCATGCCCACCCTCTCATTCCCTCCTCCGTGCGCATCTTAGCCGGGATGCCTCACAGGCTCAGGCAACTTGCCCACGCGCCAGTTCAGGAAAGCTCCGCTAGGAGCGCCACGTTTATAGTCAAAGCGTCCGGAGAGCCTCAAGCTCCGCTAGGAGCGGCATGTTGCGCCGGCGCAGCAACGTCCAGGCCCATGCCGCTCCTGCCGGAGCTTAAGAAAGGGTCGGTCAGCTGGCGTTTCCACCAACCTGGCGCTCCTAACGGAGCTTCCGCCGATGCCGGGAATTGTGAAACACCCGGGCGAGTTCACGCTCCACGCTCCCCACGCTCCACGCTCCCCACGCTCCCCACGCTCCCCCTCCTGTCCCTCCTGCTCCTCGCCTCACTGCCCCTTCGCGCGGCCGAGCCATCCGACCAGGAGGTGCTCAAGATACTGACCACCGAGCAAGCCCGCGACCGGGCGGTCAAGAAAGGCCTCGAGTACCTGCGCAGCCAACAAAAGCCCGGCGGCTCCGCCAGCGAGCGCTTTCCCACCGCCCTCACCGCCATGGCCGTCATGGCGCACTTTGCCGCCGGCTACCCCCCTGCCGACAGGCAGTACGGGCCCTGGCTTCGCAAGAGCATCAACTATGTCCTCTCCAAGCAAGCCGCCGACGGTTATTTCGGGGAGTCCGATGGGAGCCGCATGTACGGCCATGGCCTCGCCACGCTGATGCTGGCCGAGGCCCTCGGCATGCCCCGGGACGACGAAATGGACGAACTCATTCGCAAGGCGCTCAAGAGGGCCGCGCAGGTCACCATCAACGCCGCCCTCATCCAGAAGAGCCCCAAAGATGCCGGCGGCTGGCGCTATACCCCGGATGCAACCGACTCCGACCTGAGCCTCTCCGGCTGGCAGCTCATGGGCCTGCACGCCACCCAGCAGGTCGGCATCCCGGTCCCCGAAAACGTCATCGCCGGCGCTGTGGAATACACCAAAAAAATGATCAACCCCGACGGCAAGGTCGGATACACCGACCCCAATGACGAACACCCCGCCCTGCGCGGCCTGGCCTTGCTGGCCCTGGTCATCGGCCACCAGGACAAAATCCCCGCCGTCAGGAAAATCGCCGACCGCCTATGGGCCGACCCGATTGCCTGGAAGGGCCCGCACTTCTATTACCGCGCCTATTATGACGCCGTCGGCATGAGCCGCGCCCTGCCCGACGAATGGGAAAAGTACCTCCCCAAATACGAAGCCGTCCTGTTGCCGCACCAACTCGAGGACGGCTCTTTCGACACTTCGATAGACGACGAAGCCAAAGGCGCCGGCCCCACCTACACCACCAGCATGGCCGTCATGGCCCTGGCCGTCCAACGCCACGTCCTGCCCGCTTACCAGCGGTAGCCGCGCCAGGCGGCGCCAATAAGCATGAAAAGAAAACGAGCGAGACCGAAAACCAATTCTCCCTCACCCGCGAAGCGTCAAAACCGGCGGCGTGGCAGAAACCAAATCCCTGTCAGTAATGTGACTTGTGGCCACCTCGACTGCCCGGCGCATAAATAGCTGGGTCCGATGCTCGTAAAACACCAGTGCGACAATTGCTCACAGCCGATATCCCAACCTGAAGAAGACGCTCCCATAGACGTAAACCCTCTGCCCGCCTGAAAAATGGCCTCACCCCTCGACCTCGATCTCAAAAAACTCCAGGTCCTCGCCTATCACCGGGCTGATTGGGCGGAGGAGGCCCTCCGGCGCTACCACGCGGCTGCCCCGAAGCTGGACGCCGCCCAGGCCCACTCACTACGCCGTCTGTACGATTGGATGTTCGTCCCAATCACGCTCTGGCCGTTTAACATTCAGGATGTGTTGGAAGACTGCCTTGCGACCCTCGAAAAGGGCAAACGCCTGACCTCCCGGCACCGGCTGCTCATCGACATCCTGCCGGACCCGCCGGACGAAACGATTTGCGCCGCTGTGGCGGCCCACGAACACCATGTCCAGAAGGGCACCTACGAGAACATCGTCCGAACCCAGGCCAAATACACCCAGAACGAACTGGCCAACAAG
>Ga0181524_10001342_pt1 | contig 28407 bp, 26 predicted proteins | sample PEATcosm2014_Bin_34_FD_119761 | JGI IMG/M metagenome (GOLD analysis project Ga0181524, IMG submission 119761) | Peatland microbial communities from MTU Mesocosm Facility, Houghton, MI, USA - PEATcosm2014_Bin05_60_metaG | ecosystem: Environmental > Terrestrial > Soil > Wetlands > Peat | place... | reverse complement strand
TCGGCCATATCTTCTGAACCTTCTCGCGGACGTCAGCGCTGACATGTGTCGATCGAACTTGATCTTACCGTACCGGCGTATCTTATGTGCGAGTTTAATGTCCTCTGACATTACGTTCTCCTCATCAAATCCTCCGACCTGCAGAAACGGCGCACGCCTGTAGGCGCAGTTGAACCCAATCACGTGGGGCATCTCGAAGTGGAGCAGAATCCTTTGGAGATAAATTGTCCACAAGCGATATGTTATGATATCATAAAGCTGGCCATCATATGGTAGCGTAGACCCCGTAAGACCAACCGCCATAGATTCCTCATGAAACCCGCGTGTGATAGCTTCTAACCAATGCGCGTTAGCAATTGTGTCAGCGTCGATAAATGCGAGTATACCACCTCGCGCGTTACGTGCGCCCAAGTTCCTGGCCGCACCAACCCGCAGGCTTGGCTCGATAAACACCTTATCAGCATATTTCTCAGCGACGTGCACAGTCCGATCCGTGCTGCCCCCATCGACGACGATGATTTCGAATGAGCCGTGCCAGGACTGATTGACTAAAGAGTCGAGACATTTGGTGAGATATTTTTCTTCATTCAATGTCGGAATTATTATTGAAACGTCAGTTGTCGCCGCTATTAGCAGAAACTTAAGCTTGATCCCAACCGCGACCGGGCGCGGCCTCATCTCACCTGCAACCCAATCATTTCTAGCAAGAATCTGGGTAGAGAAATTCTGCAGAAGTTCAATCTGACTCCGAAGAAAAACCACACCGTCCGAGTGAAGACTTGGGTCAAGCAACTGTGGGAATCTTCCAATCACAGCGATGATAAGAGTCGAAAGATCCGGGGATCTCAAGGCCCAAGCCAGAATGGATCCCAACATCACAAACGCGAGCCCGATGGCCGGCCTGGCCGTTCGGTTGGGAGTCTGGTCACTAGAGCTATTGCTCATGCTATGGATGCACCCGCGTTTTTTGGATTTGTCCAGCGAAGCACGTTAGATAGCTAAAAAGACTTACTGACCAGGAAACGGTCGCGGTAGAGAGAAGGGAGTTAGGTCGAAGACGGTGGGGATTGACTCAGACGATTTGCAGGCTCCCGTCGCCGAGGAACGAAATTGGCGGCAAATAACTGTCGTCGGGTGTGTTCCCAAAATCGTAGTTGTAGAGGGTCTTTGCAACGGCATCGCTCACAGTACTTCCCGTTGTCAAATAATCGACTAATGACTCTGTGACCCAGTCAAATAAGCTGAGAGGCGCGTTGAGGGGCGAGAAGAAGTCAATGGTTGTCCTGACGCCCGCCCTGATGAATATGTGACCGATCGTTATTGACATGGCAGATATCAGAATTGCAAGTTTGACGTTCGCGAGCGACTTTGGGCCGAAGTTGTTGCTCAAGAAGCCAGGACTAATTGCAAACACTCCGTTTGAAACATCGATTGTCCTAAGGGATATCTGTCCCGCATACGCCTCCGAAGTTGTTTGATTAGCTTGTTCGCCGAGGTACCAGTAAGTTGTGTTTCCCAACACATACATGTCAGTTCGCCAAATCACAATGTCATACTTATCGAGTTGAGTCGTGATGAAACTAACCGTTATCGCCGTACCCTTCACGACAGTAACGCTATAGCCTACCTCCTTCAACTCCGCCGTCATCTCATCTAAATATTGCATCGGATATTGGCCCTCAACTGACGAGAGAATCAGAACCCTAGATGACGCCTTAGGAGAGATAGCCATACTGCTTGGGGCCGGGACGAAGATAACCAACACTACAAGTGCGAAGAGGAACATCCGTTGCAAGCGCCCACACCCTTCGATTGAAACGAAACCCCGGAAATGAAAATCATTCCTGACAAAGCTGAGTGAAAATTACTGAAAGTAGATTGCGGAAAGTACGCGGAGACTAAAAGATAGAGGTCGGCTCAAACCGTGTTAGCCCATTGAGACTCATGGGCTTAAGTTTTAGATGCCTAAATCATAGTCAACAATGTCGCCTTGCACTTCACTCCTCGGGCCTTAGGTAGGCAACCTCGCCCGCTCCGCGCCCGCAGGGCGCTATTTTCTAAATATGAGAATAATTAGGGCCCCGTGATAGGTGTAGTAAATTAAGCCGTTAAGGTGCCAACGATGCCACTAACTCCAAACTTCAGTGCTTCAATGGAAACGGATTTCACGGTCATTTTTGAATTTTCTTTTCCGTACTTCTAGCAACCAGAATAGGAATATTGCGCCGAAGAGGATTATAGAATATCGCTTCGCAATCCAAGTGTACGGGTTCTCTACGACTAGCAGCTTGTTCACCACTATGCTTGCCGCTTGATCTAGTGCGCTGTCAAACCATTCATAGGCTGCTGCTGCAATTAGCAAAAAAAGCCAACCTTGAACATACATATACCAGCGAACTTTTGGCGTCTGTTCATCGTAGATGTACAGCGATGCGAAGATTAGCAATCCGAGAGCGCTGTATAGGAATAGGCTCAAGTAGAGAATGCGAAAGTTGAAATTGACATTAGGAATCGAGAACAAGTTGAAAACGTAGTCATACAAGTTGCCGTGAATGACACTTACCATTACGGCAACCGCCATAACGAGGATTGTTAGCCGTTCAATCCACCTGATTCTTTGAAGCTCATCCAAACTAGACGAACATCCCTCTAACGCTAGTCATCTTGCCGCGCGTCCCTTTTTTGACGGATAGGTTCTGCCCGTCTCGACTATAACAGTTCTCATCAAGTAGACTATGGGCTACTGGTCCCAGTTCTCTTGGCAAACTGTATTGGGTTGCTTGAGTTGGGTGGACCGGGCGAAATTTGACTGTGACTCGTATGAATGTAACCGAGGGAACCATGCGCCTTGCGTTTGGACGATGATGACCGGAGGGCCCTGCAGAATCAAGGCACCTGATGATCGCTGACAAACCCCTCAATTCAGCGTAGGTGATGATTTTTTACACCTCATTTCCTGACGCTAGAAATTTGTTAGGCTACGAGATCTTAACGTTATCCAGACGAGAAAGGTTTAAGAAAATGGTCACCCTCTCGTCAATCGCATTGGCGGTGAAGCTCGCCATTAACCGCTCGCAACCCGATTGCGAGCCAATAGCTTCTGCCTTAAAGCGAGCGGTCAGCCAATGGAGCAAAACGTACACATCGCCATCAAAAGCGGACTTTCCGTGATTGAGAAATGTCTACGCGATATTCTGCAAGCGACCAAAACTGACTCAGAATCCAAGAATTGGTTGCTCAAACAACGGCACTCCGACATAAACGAAGCCGTAGCGAGTAAGTTGACCGTCAAGGCTGAAGAAATGCTCAAGGAGATTCAAGAATTACAAAGAATGTTCGAGATAGGAAAGGATGATGAATCGACTAGATGGCACATAATCAGCGACCTAGCCCAGATCTGGACAATTCTAAGTGATCTCTCTCCGGACAAATTACGGGGGTACGGTCAAATGAAGCCTGAGGAGAGCAAACTACTCACAATGCATCTCGACAAAATGAATGCGATGAGAGAGAATATGGAGCGAATGCTCTCAACATAATGCAACCAACCAAGATGATTCCTTGCTAGCGTTCTGAATTAGTGTTAGATATGCTCAACAAGCCTTTAATCCCGATGAAAGTGTCGGTATATTGATGACTGGTTTTGTCCGATGTCGTTGAATCAGACTCAGTAGAGGCTCTCATGGCAGTTAACGTTGAGACCGTTGAACCAAAACGGTCCCTGAAGCACGCACTGCAGAAAATGGTGAAACGAAATATTGGCAGCATCATAGTCGTTGAAGGAGAAAAACCAGTAGGGATCGTCACAGAACGTGATATATCACGGTACGTGGCGAAACGAACAAATGCTCTCAAAACTCAAGTTAGGAACGTAATGTCAAGCCCCTTGATTACGATAGCCCGTTCCGCGACCAACCAGGAAGCAATGGCTGCAATGCTCAAGCACGGCATCAGGCGACTACCTGTGGTTGAGAAAGGAAAAGTGGTCGGTATCGTATCCCAGCGGGACTTACTCCGATGGGTGTTTAGAATTACATATGAGAAAGAGCCTCATATTACGGCTGAAATCAGAGCAATCCTAGAACGCCCGCCCTTTTCCAAGACTTAGCTCATCAACCCAAAAGTAACACCGCCCAGAATTCCAGCTATCAACCGTAGATGTACCGTTACTTTTTGTCATACGGGTATTAAGCAAATGCGACGAGGAACCTGCTATGTCGGTATATTAGTCGTCAGGGTTTAGATGCTGCTTGACAGGACACCGACGAAACAGCAACGAGCTCTAGTGTGAAAAGCCTTGAAGTGAATGACATCTGCGGATGTTTCTGACATCAAAATCGAGGGAGACAACAAGGGGTTAACGTTGATTCGAACCGCAGCCCGCAAAGAGAAATCTAACGGTCAATGAGGTAGGAAGGACATGTATGCATATGCATATGCGGCAATCAGAAGACCATCTACATCTCATTCCATTCGGAGACAAAGGCCATTCGTTTATCATCAGGTGCGTGGGCCATCCTCGCTTCGATTAGAAGCAGGGTGAGCATTGCGATGAAAGAATCGAGTGAGAGGCTTCATTGTCAGCATGAGTATCCTGACGATAACGCGTGGAAATGTGGGAAATGTGGCTACCAAATTCTCCCCGACCTTGCCGGAAAGATTGCTGAAACCGGTTCGGGAAGGATAATGTCCACAAATGTGTAACAAGGGCGAAGCTGGGGTTGGGTAGACTCTACATTGTACTCTCAGACGAGTTGAGCGGCGAGTGCGAATCGAAGTTGTAAAGAGACTCGGTGGCAAGAAAGGCAATCTTAGCGCCGCCATAGAAATGGCTGTCAAAAACTGGCTGAAGAAAACACCCTTGAGATCGAAGAACAAAGGAACAAAATGACTTTCGGGGTTGGTTGGGTTGCGGAAGCGAGCCGCGTTAATAGTAATAGTGGTCGCGGTTGTTGCGTGGACGGTTATCTTGAATATTGGGAATGTTTACGCCCAGACGCTTGCTCTAACCCCGAACCCTGTCACGCAAGGCGCTGATGTGGTGGTTTCTGGAAGCGGATACTTTGACAGCATTTCCGGTCATCTTCATGTGTTTAGTACGAGTAGCTGTGCAGGGTCTCCACAGCTCAATCTAGTCACAAGTTCGAACGGAAACGGACTCTTGAACCCTGTCACCATAACAGGGAACATGACTACCAGCCTGTCAGTAGGAACTCACTGTGTCGTCATCGCGCTTGGCAACCCTTACGGCCTATTCGACCAGATTGCTACGAGTCTTACAGTTAATCCAGCAGCCACCTCAACAACGGTCTAGTCAGACGCAGAACCCGAAACCCAACTAGCTTCTAAACCATAGCAGAGCCCAAATTAACCGACTTTTGACAGCGCGAAAAACTTGGTTCGTCCGATGACAACTTTACGTTACCCGAAATTCGCTCGCAGTATGTGTTCGTGAATAATCGAAGTCTCAACGAAACTTTTCGCTCTGTTAACAACCACTCAGAGTATGAGAACTAAGATGTAGATGTTAAGTGCAATAATAATTCCGCAGAAGAGGATTGCTAATGCCGTGAGGGATTTTCGGTTGACGAAGCTACCCATCAACTTCCTATCCATCGTGAAAATTATCAACGGAATCAAAGGGAGGGGTATCAAGAAGCTTAGGACGACTTGACTGTAGACTAGAAGGACCAGCGGATTAAAGCCCAGCCAAATCATTACACTCGTGGGAACAACGTTGATCACACGTAATATGATCCTTCTGACCCAAGGATTGACGCGGCTTCCTAACATTCCTTCGAGAATAGCCTGCCCAGCCAGAACTCCACAACAGGAGGATGACCAACCAGAGCAGAGAAGGGTTATAGCAAAAACAGCACCAGCTAAAAAGCCGAAGAGGGGCACCAGCGTCCAATATGCCTGCTGAATCGTGGCTACTTGGATTCCACGCGTGTTGAAGGCCGCGGATGCCATGATCAAAATCGCCGCATTAACGAACCCGGCCATGGTTAGCATGAACAGAGTCTCATTCCGATGATACCCAAGCAATCTTTTCTTCTCTTTCAAATCCCCCTGCTCAAGTTTGTTCTTGGCCAAGTAGGAGTGCAACACGAGGGCATGCGGCATGACAGTTGCACCGATAACACCAACGCAAATCACTGCTGCATTCTTGTCCGGAATCAGTGGAAGAATCGAGCCGATCGCGATCGGAAGCGCGGCCGGTTTGGTTATGAAGACCTCGTAAAGGTATCCTAACCCGATTAGGGTGACGAAATTTGCTATGATGAGCTCCATTCGACGGAAATGATTGCCCGCCAGAAGAAATATGATAATTATGTCAAAGGCGGATATGAACGCCGCTATGATTAGCGGGATGCCAAAGAGTAGATAGAGGCCGATTGTGACGCCTAGAAACTCGGCTAAGTCGGTGAATACAGCGAAGATTTCGCAAGCCAGCCAGTAAGGTACGATCTTCCATCTGGTCTTCAACTTCCCGCGAATGATCTCAGCGAGAGAAAGACTAGTCGCAAGACCCAGCTTACCGGAAAGGTATTGGAGAACCAATGCCATGATGTTCGCAAGCCAAACCACCCAAAGAAGTTGGTAAGCGTACTGTGCTCCGCCTGCAATATCGGTCCCAAAATTCCCCGGATCAATGTAAGCTGTACTAACGATCAGAGCCGGACCGATATAGCGAATGAAACCACTTGCGGCAGAACTCCTCAAAGCAGCTCTAACCGCACGTAGCCTAGACGGGGAGTTTGTCACCTCCAAGAGAAACGATCACTCGATAATCGTCGTAAACTGAGTTAGACGTGCCTAAAAATACTAGCGGCGTCTCCTCTACGCAGAAGCTTATAAGACAAATTAGGCGCAAAATAGGCGGAAGCTATGAACCAGCCAACCAAAGTCACACTTGAAAGACCGAGGCCCAATCCCCTTTCTGACCTGACGCGGGTGGAAGACTACCTTGAAGTCGTTTACGAACTCATACAGAGGAAAGGATACGCGAGGTCAGCCGATATTGCAGAAAAACTAGATGTCAAATCCGCCAGCGTCACAAACATGCTCCAAAAACTACATGGTATGGGACTCATCGTGTATGAACGCTACCGAGGCCTCACATTGACAAGCAGTGGAGAACGATTGGCGAAGTCGGTTCAACAGAAACATTTGACTATCCTCAAATTCCTTAGCATTCTGGGCATTGATGAGAAGGTGGCGAAATTGGACGCGGAAGGCATCGAACATCACGTCCACAAGAATACTATCGACCGCATAGAGCGCTTCGTAGACTATGCTACCCAGCATCCGTCCTGGTACCAGGCTTTCGAGGAGACTTGGAAGTAGTCCCCTGCGAGCCCAGAGGTTTCAGTTCAAAAATAGCGCCCTACGCGTATTTCAGACGATCGTTGCGGGTGTGACTTTATGAAAGGTGTTTCTTGTTGAGTTCTGGGTTGGCTAGTCCGTCTAGACCCTGGTCTGGTTAATGGTGGACCGGGCGGGATTTGAACCCGCGGCCTTCCGGTTTTTCTTCGCTTGGATGCGAACCGGACGTTCTTTGGCCCCTTAGCAGATTCGGGCATACCAGGCTGAACTACCGGCCCTAGAGTGCCACAAAACCTACCCTAACTTAAACGGTTTATCTGATCCCCTAATCTCGCTGAAGACAGTGACTCGGAGAGTGACTTAGCCACTGAGTATTAGACTAGGAGGACAGTGCAGGCATACTTCGTGGGGACCGGATCCGCAAATCGTGCATATTCCGCAGTCGTTTCCGTAGGCATCACGGCATTCGGCGCATCTCCCGATCGTGCCCAAGAACCTATCACCCCCATTCTCATTGGATCATGGATGTAAGTTTACCACGTGGGATGTCTTCCTTGGCAGAGTTCCTGTAACCCTGCCCAGCGCTGTTCAACTTGTGTCTTCAAGGCCGTTAGTTCCTGAGCGCCTTGGGGTTTGAACAGGTGGCTGAAACGACCTTGGAGTCGTAGAAAGTCTTCAACCGGTACCTGGTGTGGGTTAATGCTCATCTTGTATTTTCCTCTCTCTACTTCGTAGAGTGGGAAGTATCGGCTCTGCACAGCAAGTCGTCCCATTTGGATTGTCTGATCTGTCGGGAAGCGCCATCCCAGTGGACACGGGGCAATCGCGTGAATTAGAGCTGGGCCATCGATCTCAGCGGCTTTACGAACCTTGGTGATGAAGTCGCTCCAGTAGGATGTGCAGGCCGTGGCCACGTAATCGATGTGATGAGCTAGGGCAAATGCGGCTAGATCCTTTTTCGGTCCGATCTTGCCTTGTGATGCAACACCAACAGGAGTCGTGGTCGTCCACGCGCCTTCGGGGGTTGCGCTTGATCGTTGAATCCCGGTGTTCATGTAGGCTTCGTTATCGTAGCAGACATAGACGAAGTCGTGTCGTCTCTCAAATGCTCCTGAAAGTGATTGTAGGCCGATGTCGAAGGTTCCGCCGTCGCCTCCGAAGATTATGATGTCGGCTTGCAGATTACCATCGTTCTTCGACTTGAGGTAGGTTTCCATACCGCTAGCGATGGCTGAAGCGTTCTCAAACAGGCCGTGCACCCATGGAACACGCCATGCGGTGTAGGGGTAGATGGTGGTCGCAACTTCCATGCAGCCGGTAGCGTTTATGACGTACGTTGGGCGTTTCATTGCTTTGATGGTCATTCTTGCGGTAACGGCGCCGCCGCAGCCAGCGCACATGCGGTGGCCGGGGCCGACGAGTTCTTCAACCTGTAATTCCTTTAGAGTTACCATTTATTCACGCACCCCCACAAACTCCATCTCCAACCCGGTTGAGCCAGAAGTTGTTCCTAGCCCGGTTCGGAAGATTTGCTCGATGCTATCAGGTGAAAGGTCACGCCCACCTAGTCCCGCGACTACGTCCAGAACTTTCGGTTGTTCTGAACGGTTGTACAATGAACAGACTATGTCGCTCGCGAGGGGGCCGCAATGGGAGCCTAAGCTCATGGCTCGCTCAAGCACTATTACAACATCAAGTCCCTCTAACATTCTCCCGACTTCTTCGTGTGGGAATGGTCTGTAGAGTGCGATCTTCAACGCTCCAACTGGCAGGCCTTTCTTACGTAGATTTCTCGCAACCCATCTCACTGTACCACTCGCGCTTCCCAGTGAAACGATGGCAACCTTCGCATCTTCGATTTCATACGGTAGAAAACGATTGTAGCTTCTACCGCTCAATTGCGCGAAATCTCGTGTTACCTCAGCAAACGTTTCCGGAACGTTTCGCATCGCTTCTTCTTGCTGTCGCTTGAACTCCGTGTAGTAGTCAGGAAGTACAAGCGGCCCAATCGTGATAGGTTTCTCGGCATCAAGTTTGAACAGCGCCTGTCTTGGCGGCAGGAACTTGCTAGTGACATCTTTGTCTATCAGTGCGATTGGTTCCACGGAGTGAGTGATTACGTATCCGTCTATGTTGACTGAAAATGGCATGGAAACACGTTCGTCTTCCGCGATCCGGTATGCTTGTAGCACCCAATCGTACGCTTCTTGGCCGTTCTCTACGTACAATTGAATCCAACCTGAGTCTCTAGAACCCATCATGTCAGAATGATCGCCGTGAATGTTAATCGGCGCCGAGAGTGCCCGGTTAGCGACAGCCATTACGATTGGGCACCTCAATCCTGATGCCAAGTATAGAACTTCATGCATCAGGGCGAGACCTTGGCTTGAGGTTGCTGTAAAGGCGCGGCCGCCGGCTAGGCTTGCGCCCACGCAGGCAGACATAGCCGAGTGTTCGGATTCAACGTTCACGAATTTCGCTTTCGTCTCTCCGTCAGCGACCAGGTCGCTTAAGCGTTCCACGATTATTGTTTGCGGGGTGATTGGGTACGCGGAGATGAAGTCTATGTTCGATTGTATCGCTGCTTTCGCTATTGCTTCAGAACCGCTCATCGCAACCATTTGGGTTTGCTTGATACTCAACGGTTTCATTGCTCCTCTATCATTGTGATCGCGTGAACAGGGCATTCTACGGCGCAGATGCCGCATCCCTTGCAATGGTCGTAGTCGAACGAGATTACCTTAGGGCCACGCATTATCGCGGGCTCGGGGCACCAGATCCAACAGAATAGGCAGTTGGTGCACTTTGACTCTTGTAGGATTGGTTTCTTTGTCCGCCAATCCCCAGTCTTAAATTGCCTGGCTGACCCCGGTTCAACGATTACGGCGCCGCGTGCGAGTTGCCGCCAACCGGGCTTGCTTTCAAGACTCAAATCTCATGGACCTCCTTGAACCCTGACCTGATCATCTTCGCGTTGGTCTCGCCCATCGTTCCGTGGAAACGCTGTTTGACTACTGATTCCAACGAATCTACCGTGACAAAGCCTGAGGCGCCGGCCAAGGCGCCGAGCATAATAGTGCTTACGGTGGGTTTCCCGATGAGGTCAATCGCGATCTTTGAAGCATCAATCGTATAGGGAACTACCCCTGCCTCCTCACTCATCTTCTTAACAGCCGCGAGCTTTAGCTCTGGAGAGTTCACTACGAAGAACCCTTTGGCGGGCATTCCTCGGGTGACGGGGACAGTTTCCAGAAGGCTTTCTTCGAACACAGCGACCGCATTCGGTGTGTAGACTTGGCTTCGGATCTCTATGGTTTGGTCGTCGATGCGCGCGAAGGCTGCAAGTGGCGATCCTAGCCTTTCGGGGCCAAAGTCGGGGAAGGCTTGGGCGTATTTGCCGTCGGTGATGGCGGCTTGCGCGAACAGGCGGCTTGCGGTTAGGATGCCCTGTCCAGCGCGGCCGTGAAATCGGATTTCCTGCATGTTCTTCTAACTCCGGTAATTAGAGTCGGTTTGGTGAGTAAATGCTAATTATACTGCTGTACAGTTTCTATAGATGGAAAATACTATCCCTAGCTAGCCGACCACTAGCAGGATGAAACAGACCTTAAACAAACCCTTAAAGCAAAATAGAGAACACGGACCGAAACATGGGCCCATAGCTCAGCCTGGCTGTGTCATCAGCCGACGCCAAAGAGCACACGACTGATAGGTTTCGCTTAGAAATCGTGGGGTCGCCGGTTCGAATCCGGCTGGGCCCACCATCCCCAAAACTTTCCAAACATAAGAAGCGTCGCGCTTCAATTCATTGCGTCATTGCGAGACTCTCGGCGTGAGTTTCTGTATGACGACTGTGAACTTGAAGGAAGACAATGACGAACAGCGGAATGAGGAGAAGAGCGATCCAAGCATCCCCATACGGAAAGGTATGGGGATGACGTCATCAGCGAGGCGTTTTCGAAAGCAAAATCATGCGCTAAGGCGCTCCCTCCCGAGGATGTCAGTCTCTGACACGATACCGACTTCGTTCTAAGCGCGTCCCTCCTGCATTTGTGATTCCGTAACCATACGTCATCTCTCTCATGGCGCAATGGACGTCTAGAATTGGTTACCTTGCGTTTAGGTTCTGTCTGGGATTGCTTGCTTGATTGCTTGGGGCGGCGTGATCTTGCAGACACCAGACTTGTTGAGTTTGTAGGCTGAGAACACTAGAATCAGCGCGGCCGCGATTTTGATTGGAATTTGAAAGGCGTTTAGAACGATTCCAACTGCTCCCAGAACCCCACCAACTGTCCCCGCAATTGCAAGGAGCGGAATTAGGTAGTAGCAAGGACAAGCGCCAGCAAACAGGGCTGCAACGATCCCGAGTGCCCCGGTTCGTGAGCCGCCGCCTCCTCTCTGGAGGAGAAGCTGTCTAACTGAAACAGTGAGAACTAGAGTTGTCAAGATTGTCAATGCCAAATCCAGAACCAAGTTCACGATGTCCGACGGTGGGACGTAAAATACGAAGTATGGTGCGAAAAACAGGAACTGATCGAAGAAGAGTAGCATGATCCCATAAGCGACCAATATGGGCGCGGCTAGGAGACTGTATTTGACGTCTCGGAACGTGTCCACTATCGGCGAAGTCATTTGCCTCTACGCGTCCTAGCAAGGCCTGCGATCATCGCTAAAGTTACGAGCAGTGCTACTATCGGGACTATCGCGAAGCTTGGAAATTCGCCCGTCGGAGCACTGCTCAACTGCGCGACCGCCTGTTCGAATACTGATTCAGGTTGCCCGCCTGCTATTGTCACAATAGCGCCATTCGGTCCTACAAGGAAGAAGGTCGGTGTTTCGGATACACCGGCTTGGACCCCTAGGGCATGATTTGAGTTGATAAGTGGATCGTACTGACCGCTGTTGAAATCCTGGTTGAACTTGGTCATGTTCACTCCTAGTTGCTGAGCAAATTTCACGAGGTTCGACCGGCTCGCCCAACCGCCGTTCGGAGTCTGTTGGCTTTGGAAGAGAAGGTCGTGAAATTGCCAGAACTTCCCTTGGTCACCCGCTGCGTAGGCCGCTTCCGACGCCGAAACCGAGTCGGCGCCATAGTAGTCGAAGTCCCTCCAAACGAGCTTGGCTTTGCCCGTGTTCACGAGGTCTTGTACGACCGAAGATTCCTGATTTTGGAACCACCCTCCGCAGGTCGGGCATTGATAATCCCCGAACTCAACTATCGTAACCGGAGCACTCTGTGAACCGAGCGTAGGCGGAGAACCTGCAATCAGGCTAGAAGCTAGACTGGATGATGTTGTTGACGCCTGCTGAATCTGTACGGAATTTGTACTCAGACTCGTCGAGTAGACAGGAGCGAAAAAATACGTGACTAATCCGCTCAATACCAAGGTTAGGAGAAGAATTAACACTGCATTTGTGATCGGTATCCGCTTTTGCAGGGCACGGATTCTGTATCGCACGGTTCCACCAACTTATAGTCCCGCCCAGTAACCTAATAATCCTTGACCAAATTGTACTCCAAATGTAAGCAACTTTCCACAGTTTAGAATTTCGTGTGCTCCACCTAATGTACTACAGACTGGTTCAGTAGAAACTGTACCAGTTAACAAATTGGCTCGTTCCAATTGCCAGAAGCACGAGGAAGGCAACATACATTGAAATCCTAATCCAACTCCAACGGCATAACTTGGTCAAACTCCAGTACATGGGGACCAGCGTGATCGAGTATCGTGGAAATGAGATTATTGGTGTTAGCAGGTAGGCTGCTATCAGGCAGACTGAGAAAAATCCGATTTCCTTCTCTACTCGACTTCGAGCAGTCAGAATCGAGGCGGCTACACCGCCGATGCCCATCACTAGGTAAGGAATTATGATGGGGTGATCGATTATCTCGTTGCGAGCCAGTGTCAGTATATAACTTGGACTCAGGCTCACCTTCCAGTATAAACGCTCAGCCACAAAAGTAGCGAACGGAGTTCCGGTCATTAACTGACTATAAGCAAAGAAGCTAACCAACCCCGCAAACACAGCCGTAACTGAAACGTAATTCAGCACCGATTTCCTGGCGGAACGATCTGTCAATATCTCGTACAAGTATGGAATCGCGAGGATCGTCCCGATGGGCCGCGTCAAACTAGCAAGAAATCCACATACTCCGCCTTTGGCACGTTGACCGCGGTACCAGTAAAGCAATGAAACCAAAACGAGGAGAAGAAAAATCGATTCGGAATACACGGCGGAAAGAAAAACTCCCGCCGGATAAAGAGCTAACAGTATCGCTGACTCGGCCGCGGTTGCTGGGTCTTTGAGAACCAGCTCCGAAAGACGATACAGGAAGTAAACCGAAGCAAGGAATGCGGCGTTGCTTATCACAAAGCCAGCTACGTAGACCGACAACTTAAGAGGTATCGGAAGAACGAAAGCAATTATGCGACCGAGAATTCCGATTAGACTCGGATACAAGGGGAAGAATTCCCACCTCGGAACAATCGTAGAGCCATAGCCGGTTAGGGCTATGTCCGCGTAGAATCCACTATCCCAACGCGCAAAAAGATTGAAGAACGAGAGCGGGATCGTCCAACAACCAATTGACTTACATGACGGATTCAGGCCAACCACTACGCTTGAGATTACAGCGACCGCAAACACGAAAAGCCTTGACATAACAGCGACAATCATGATGGTCTTTACGGACGTTATGGCCGTCGCTCGGCGGGCACCTTCGCGAATTCGCAGTAGAGAGCCAGAGGGGGTCTGTCTACGACTGGCTCCTGTTTTCAACTGCCCTCGGTCCAGGTTAGTTCTAGGTGTGATACGGCTATCGGTCCCTTTCCTTCGGGATGGTTATGGGCATTACCAATTCAGACCGCAATACGTCTCTCGTTTGCTTTGGTATCCAATCCGCATCATATCCTTCTAGAGTCTCGATTAGGCGACTTAGTTTCTGGAGGTCCTCTAGCAGGTCCACGTCAAACTGCGCCTCAAGTAGCGCGGTTATGAGTTTGGCCCTGCTGAGAATCCGACGGAGTTCCCTGGGTTCTTCTGAAGGGAAATGGGTGAAAACTTCTGCGACTGGTATTGGTGGTCGTGAGAAGCCTAGCAGGTAGAAGCCGCCATTTTCGTTAGGACCGATCACGGCATCATAATCTTCCAGAGTCTCCAATGCCCCGCGAAGGAAAGTTGGGTTTAGCTGTGGCGTGTCAGTACCTATGAGTATGATCCGCGTCTTCGGCAATAGTTGTGCAGCGTGTGCCAATGAGTAATCGAAGCGTTCGCCAAACGTCCTTCCCCGTTGCTCGTAGGTGATGTCTGCTAGACGTTGTTCAGGGAAGCTGGGTCCGGGTGTGTGAGCCAATATCACTCGAGCGCCGGATAAACGGGCCGCTTTGAGGGTGTCGGCAAGAAAGGCTCTATAGATGGATAGAGTCAATTTTTCTCCAATGTGTGGGTCCAAACGAGTCTTTACTCGGCCCAGTTCTGGCCTTCGGGCGAAGACCAGCACGGCACCACGTTTCACGTTCGTATCCTCCTGAAACGAAGCGCGACAGCCAGTGATAGCATTGTCCAGCCCGCATTCAACGAGCTTCGGAGCGAACCAGTGACTTTGCTCCTGCCCTCTAGGCGCCGTCGATAGGTTACATTCACTTCTCGTATGCGACCGCCTTTGCGGGCTGAGAGTGCAACTGTCTCAATGGGTAATCCGAACGTAGGCTCAGAAAGACCTAGGTTAGTTATGAAAGACCAGCTCAGGGCTCGATACGGCGGTATGTCTCTAATTCTGAGGCCGTACAAGACTCGCAACACTGCCCCTGTGAGGGCGTTTCCAAAACGTTGGTGCAAGGGGAGCGCCCCTCTCTCCACTTGAGTACGCATGCCTAGAACCAAATCCGCGTCTCCTGTTTCGATGGGTTCAATGAGCGCTTGGAGTTCATGCGGATCAAGTGTGCCATCGCAATCCGCAAAGACTACGATCTTTGGTGGTCGAGAGTTAAGATACGTCAACCCTGCAAGGCAGGCGTTTCCGTAACCGCGCTTGTCCTCAATCACCACTTCAGCCCCAGTGCGACGTGCGGCCTCGGCCGTACCATCTGTGCTACCGTTGTCAACAACGACAGCGCGGACGCCTTGCGCGAGGAACCCATTCGCAACGGATTCCACTGACCCTACCTCGTCCAGGGCAGGTAGAATTACCGCCACTTCCTCTTTCATGAAAAGACGACCTGAGGAGACGCACGCGTAGGTTCCTTTGCAAACTGCGAGACCCCATCTTCGAATGAAACGCTGGGCCTGAACCCTAGGCGCGCTATTTTCGATGTATCAGCGAAGATGTGGCGGGCGTCTCCAAGCCTGAATGATCCGGGAAGTTGGGGTGCTAGGGAGGGTGCCAATGTCTTTGCGAGTTCTTGTGCGAAGTCAAGGATCCTATGCGGCCGACCAGTTCCAACGTTGTAGGCTTGAAAGGCAACCTCACTTGGTGAGGCGTCTGCTACTAGGAGATTCGCCTGCGCTATGTCGGTTACGTGGATGAAGTCGCGCAGTTGGTTTCCGTCTTCATAGACGAGCGGAGGCAAACCGGCTAGTAGACGGCTTTTGAAGATGGACGCGACCCCGGCATACGGCGTGTTGCGAGGCATTCTTGGACCATATACATTGTGATATCGAAGCGCTATTACGGACACATCGGTTTCTCGGCCGAGTGTCATGCAAAGATATTCCTGTCCTAATTTTGAGATTGCGTAGACGGTGCCCGGGTGAGGCGGGTGGTCCTCAGTGACCGCTTGTGGTTCGAGCGGCTGGTTACAAACATCACATCGTGGCTCCCATTGTGATCTCTCTAAGTCAGTAGCGTTCCGAGTTCCACCGCGCGGCTTTCGACAAGCTCTGCAAATGTATGCACCTTCACCATAAATTGCCATTGTAGAAGCAAGTACAACTCGAGGGCGTGACTGGCGCGGCAAGTCGGCGATGGCGCGCATGAGTCTAGAAGTACCAATAACATTCGTAGTAACATATTCTTCCGCATCCGCACCCCCTTTACCTAATCCTACCATCGCTGCCTCGTGAAACACGACATCTACACCTCGACTCAACGTATTACTCAAAACGGAGGAAGAACAGATATCCGCTCGAACGAACCCCACGCCATCCGAAAAATTCGGAGGCACATCGCTATGAACTCGTGCGTCGAGCGAGTCAATAACGCAAACGTGATCTCCCCTAGCCAGTAGGGCGTCGACAATATGCGATCCGATGAAACCCGCCCCTCCTGTAACTAAGGCTCGCACATTTCCCATCCCGTTCGACTGCCTAACCTCTGTCGATTCGGCTTATTTGATTGTTCGCGGTTGATTTGTGATTCGCTGCTTTGGAGCGTATCTGTCTTTAGGCTATACCCAAATCATACCAGAATTCTGCATGAGTCCAAACAAAATTAACGAAAATTATTGATAGTCTTCAACGAGTATATGCATCGAAGCCCTTGGCACGCAAACCTACCGTTAAGCGACTGGTCAGTTCGGTCGTCTTAGTTGTCATCTTGCTAGCGTGCGCCTTTGCGCTGCCAAGAATGACGAATGATCGAACCGTGCAGAACGCGGTGAAGCATGCTACGAACTACCTCGTCAGCCATTTCAACGCTACCGTTGGCCTGATCTACGAAAGTGAAGATCCGGGTATTCATTGGTTGAAGCGAACCGAGTATCCGAACTATCATTGGCGATATGACCAGACGTACTGGTTGTATTCGGACAATCTGTTCGCAATCTATGCTCTCCTTCCATGGCGGCCGGACATCTCCGCAATCATCAACCAAACCTATTACCGCTGGAACCCACCATTCAGCAACAAATTCGAATCGATAATTGGCGTACCCGTGGGGCCCGACCGTGCGGCCGTTGACGTCTTACTGAATTACACTAACAGTTACGCCATACTGTACCGGCTTCATAACGGAACCGCCGGAGATCCCAGATATCCATTCGCTGACGCCATCGTCTACCATGCGTTAAGCGAACACTACCTGGGCCATCAGGAAGCCGCGATTAAAGACGTGATGCGCGCGGCCTCGTTGTGGAATGGAACCTGCCTAGTAGATTCCGGTGTCAAACAAACTTATCTGACCCGCGGCAACGCTCCGTCAGACATTCAGTGGTGTGCAAACTTCAAAGTCGCTCTACTCCTCTATGGCGCGGCCGTAGTGGGCGTAACGCTTGAAGCACATGATCAAATGCTTCAGCAATTGCTTCGCTCACAGCAGTCAGATGGCGGAATCACGACGCTGGCCCATGGGAACGGAACACCTTCCGGAAGCGCTAACGCCGAAACAACGGCCGCTTTTCTCCTGATCTTCAACACGAAACTCACAGCTCGGTTGAACGGCGCGGAAGGGTTCATAGGCTTCCTTGAGACCCCTAATCTTTCAATCTTGATTTTCGTTCTATGTGCACTATCGAGCTTCGTTCCGTATGATCGCAGAGTCTTCGTGGATCTATAGCGATTTCAATACGGAATCATGTGCGACACACTATAGTTCAATAATTTTCGTAGTCGCTCACTCAGAGCGCTTGGTCTCCCATTACATAAGTGCACGCTCTTTGTGACGGCTGTGAACGTGTAGGAAGAGAAGAACAAGTATCGGGACCAGGAGAAGAGCGATCCATGCTCCATCGAAGAATTTTTCCGATCCAACGACAACGAAAGTGATTCCTGTTGCAAGTGCTCCCGTCCCGTTCAGTAGCGCCTTCAATCTCCAGCCTTTGCTACGCTCTCGCCTCCAGATCATCACCATTCCAATCTGCGACAGCGTCCACGCAAGAAAAACGCCTACAGCGAACAGCGGAATCAAAGCGTGACTGCTTCCCCCAAATCCAACAATCAGTAACGCAGAAGCTGCTGCAAGAAGTAGGATTCCATTTGCGAAGACCGAACGCGAATTAGCTTTCGCCAGCCGTTTTGGTAGATAGCCATCATTCGCCATGACGCTCATGAGACGAGGCAAACCTGCAAAACTGGTATTGGCTCCCACGGCCAAAAGAACCATCGTACTAATTTGGATAACAAGATACGCGACACCGCTTCCTAGTAAACGGTGAGCCAACGCTGACAAAATCGTTTCCTGCGGCCCTGCAACTACGGCAAGGTATTGAATTAGACCGATGCTACCTAGAAAGAGAGTTCCCATGATTAGTGCCATCGCTATCAATGTCTGGCCTGCGTTCTTCGTTTCGGGAGGACGAAAAGATGGAACTCCGTTGCTGATGGCCTCGATCCCCGTCATCGCTGTGCATCCGGTCGAAAAAGTGTGCAGTAAGAGGGCGGTCGTCAGAGGCTGGATAGGTGAGGGCGCGACGGCTGCCAAGGGAAGCGGGCCGCTTAGAGACAGGCGTATCGCACCGTACCCGAGCATGGGTAGGTATGCGAACAAGAACAAGTAGACAGGAATCGCCATTACGATACCGCTCTCACGCATCCCTCTCAAGTTCAACGCAGTCATGGCGGCTAGCAGCAAGAGCGATAACGCCAATCTGTGCGGCCACAGCGTGGGGAAAGCTGAGGCTATAGCATCAACCCCGGTCGTGATGCTCACGGGCACGTTCAGCAGGTAGTTTACAATTAATGCCGCTGCTGCTATCATGCCGGGCACTACACCTAGCGTCGTCCTAGCAACTTCATATGAGCCTCCTCCGCTCGGAAACTTTTGGACAACCTGATAGTAAGAGACCGCTAATATTGCAAGTAGGCCAATAATCGTCAACGCGATTGGAAACGCGTAAGCTAGTCCGATGCTGCCAGCAATGACCAAGCCCAGATAAATTTCTTGATCCGCGTAACCAATAGAGGCTAAAGCGTCAGGCGAAAATGCGGCGAGCCCCTGAAGCTTGCTCACTTTTCGTGGTTCGCTCTGTCCGGTTGGCGAGCGCGAATCTATAGAACGCTTGATTTCGCTCAAAACAGGAGCCCCACCGCTGGAATTGCGTTCATTTTCTCCTAACTCCGGTCATCATTTAATGTTCGGGTTGATTTCTCGCGAGCAATCCCAGTCTAATTAGGCACGCAATCGCAAGGCAGCAGTCAAATCGCGGTCGTTTTGGACGAATCGCATATTCTTATTAGAGGTTGATGATCAATTCGTCGTGCGGGATATAGACCAGATTCCCATGAATCGAGAAACGTGAAAAATTAAAGGTTGATTATTTGAGCGAATTCGCGACCTTTGCGGATTTCGAGAAAGAGATTCGTCGAATTATCAAAGAGGCGGACGACAGGAAGATACCTGTCAGAATCTTGGGCGGGGCTGCGATACGAATGCACTGCCCGGACCACGAAGGAATGTACGAGAAGCTTAAGCGTGTTCCTAAACATGACATGGATTTCGTCACCTACAAGAAGTTCCGTCCTCTCACGAAGAAACTGTTCACAGACTTGGGCTACGAACCCTATGTAACAATGATGATGACGGGTGCTACCGGCCGACATAGACAGATCTTCAACGACAAAGACGGAAACAAGGCAATTGACGTCTTCCTAGGTGTTCTGGAGATGTGCCACAACATCGACTACGAAGGGAGGCTGGAAGTTGATTCACCGACCGTACCTCTGGCTGAACTCCTGTTGCAAAAATTACAGATAGTCCAGACGAATGAGAAGGACGTCCAAGATACAATAATCCTCCTACTTGAACACGACATTGGAAAGAGCGATAAGGACGAAATTAATGAGGATCGCATCGCTAAAGTTCTCGCAAACGACTGGGGATTCTACTATACCGTCAACACCAAGATTGGAGAAATCAAGGAACGCCTGGACAAGTACGAAGCCCTCAGCCCACAGGACCGAGTGCTGTTGGTCGAGCGACTCGACAAGTTGCAAAAGAGAATCGAACAGGAACCCAAGGGCTTTCAATGGAACATGCGTGCCAAGGTTGGGCCCTCCGTCAAATGGTACAGGGTTGTAGAAGAAGTCCAGCGAGACTAATCTCTGAAACCGGGAAAAAGCAATAAGACACTGAAATGGTGATTCTAGAACTTACAGCATTCGCTATCCTCGTACTGGTCCCGCTAACCTATGCCCTAATCAAACGTATCTCCGAGCGAGCTCGGTAGCGATGGGCAACGGACAGCAAATTCTTGGGAGGAGTTGGGAGACACTAATCTGCATCATCTGCGGCCACAAGGATCTACAGGTCACTTTGCAGCTCGGAAAAATCAATACCGAACATGTTCAGGCAACCAAATGCTCGCGTTGCGGTCGAATCTCAATCCTAAAATCATAACTCACAAAGAGGAAGAAATGAAACCGACTTCGGCCTGCTTACGTGGGTTATCGCCGATCCCACCCTGACTTGTGATACTGAGTATAAATCTTGAAATACGAATGGGCCAGCTCTTAAAGCGGCGTTATTGATGGCGAAGGTAACAATTGTCTTTGCTTCGGACTTTCATGGTAGCGAAGTGGTTTGGCGTAAGTTCCTGAACTCCGCGGCTATGTTCAAAGCAGATTGGTTGATTATGGGCGGGGACTTGACGGGCAAGATTCTTACCCCTATCGTGCTTCAATCCAACGGCACATACAAGTCAGATTTTCTTGGGCAGGCGGAAGTGATTCAAAGCGATAAGGTTGAAGACTTCAAACGGCGCGTCAGGGAACAATGTTACATACCGTACGTTTGTAACGAGACAGAGTTCGAGACCCTGAAGAAGGCTTCTCAGGATGAGATAGAGAAGATTTTCGCTAAACTTGAATGCGACACTCTGAAGGATTGGCTGGACCTTGTGCCGAAGAAGATTCCAACGGGCACTAAGGTTCTGATTCATCCCGGCAATGATGATAAGTTTGAGCTGGATGATGTCATCAAATCCAGCCCGTATGTCACTTATGCCGAAGAATCCGTCGTGAACCTGGATGGAGAACATGAAGCGGCTTGCTGCGGATGGTCGAACCCAACCCCATGGAACAGCCCTCGAGAATGCTCCGAAGAAGACCTGATGATCAAGCTAGAGAAAATGGCCTCGCAGGTCCATAACGTCGACAGATCCGTATTCTGTCTCCATTGCCCACCCTATGAGTCGCAGATCGATAACGCACCGCAATTGAACGCAGACTTCACACCCGTCATAGAGGGGGGTCGGCCGAAGATCATCCCGGTCGGTTCAAAATCAGTTCGAACTATAATCGAGAAATACCAACCTCTCCTCGGAATGCACGGCCACATTCATGAATGCCGAGGATGGATGAAGATTGGCCGAACGCAATGCATGAACCCAGGCTCTGAGTACACCGAAGGAATTCTTAGCGCGTACCTAATACAAATCGACGGAGAAAAAATAAAGAAACTGCAACGCGTTGAAGGCTAGCACGGTAAGGAGCAGAACGCAGGTCTGCGTCAGGCGACGACTTTGATTCAAAACGCTCCTGCTCAGACTTGGGAAAGCTTAGCAGCTAAGACCAATTACTGCGTACCCAAGTAAGATCTCTGAGGACTCTTTCGCCCATTCACATGATTTATGTTGCTTGTGACACATCAGGGTGGATAGCTCATTACTTGGGATTTAACCATAATCTATATGAGCAATGAGGGCCATCGACACACGATCATCATGTCGTCGATATGGGAGAAATACAAGAAACACCCAAGCTATTTCGGCATAACCGTGGGCATTATCATCCTCTTGTTCATCATTTTCACAATAATCACGAAACAGCACGCACCATAACCTGAATCTTCAGTCTCAACGAGACTTAACGGGGACATACGACAAGGCAAAATCTCTATCCGACGGATTCATCACTTCGAGCCTGTCCGACAAGAACTACAGACGGTCCAGCTGGCAAATTACAAAAGCTGCATGAAGGGAGCTGGCCGTCTCAGAAGCCAGGATACTTTCGTCGCCTCAGGTCCCTTGTTAAGCGATTTAGTCGCATTTGGTTCGCCATGCTGCGACCCAACTGGTTTGGGCTTGTGGTTGTCTCACCGGTGACGACGTTGATGTAACCCAACCCGATATCTCTATTGCCAAACTCTAGGATCACTTTTTTCGCGGGCTCCGGAGCGGGTTCGTCGCCTATAAGAAGCAACCACGACCATTTAATGTCTTTTTGATCACGTTGCGTCTCGATGATTCTCAGAAGCCTCATCAGGTGTTCTCTCGCACGGGATCCGTCCAGCCATTGAACGTACATGCATACGTTGTAGTTGGGCATGACCATGAACGACAAGAGTCGCGATAGTAGAAACCCCTTGGGACGGGACCCCCCACGAGCCAGTAAAGGAAACACCTCTCCAGAGACCTGATAATCTCTGAAGCTTTCGTTTAGATCGGCCACCCATTGCGTTCTGCCGCGCTGTAGTTCTCTCTCGAGCCCACCAATGAAGTCGGAAGGGCGTTCCTCGAGTATGCTTGAGTTTATGCGAGAAGATGCAAAATCTCGGAACGCGTACGGATCAAGGCCGCATGCCGACGAATCGATGTCGCAGTGCGGACCGCCTCTTTCTAAGTAAACTCTAACCTTCTGGCGTCTGTAACTGTCCTTAACCAAAGAACATTCTTTAAACTCTGACCAGTTATGCGGGTCTGATAGTTTTCCTCCTATTTTTTCTTGATACCCTCGATCGTCATACTCCAACGTTCGGTAGTCGTGCAGGAAATACAAAGCGGTGGAGGATAAAGTACCTAGAAGGATTGGCCCAACAAGACTGAGAGCAGACAACAAACCAGAGAGGCCCAGAAGATGGATCGCCACTGTCCAGAGAATCGAAAAACCCAACGTCAGTGGGGCCCAGTAAAGCGCTATTCTGGAATACTGGATCTTTGATTTACGGACCAAACTTCATTCCGCCTAACCGTCTTTCAATAAGGGGTATGTACTTGAAATAGGCGATTGGAATTCGTTTTTGCGATTGATGGATGGGCTCAACCATTTAGTTCAGATTTTCCCGAGCACTTTTCTAACGTATGAGCCCACATTCTGTGTTACTAAGTGCTCTTTGAACGTATGGCCCTCTGTTCTGCTCAGTCCCGGACACAGTGGATCTACTCTTAGGCGCGTACCCGAGGGAATGAGTGGATAGAGTCGGCACGCCACGGGTCTGATGTCGTATATTGAGCACCTGGGCAGATTTCCCTCGTACCTGAGGAATACGCATGCCCGGTCTCCCCGCCTCTTCAGCCAATTGTGGTTTCCGTGGTGATCTATGATCGGTTCGGTTATTCCCTTTTGTTTGGCATACTGCAGGATTCTATCCATGTCGTCCTTCCCCAGATTTACCCTTAGGTGACATGAGGCTCCGCAGGCCACACACTCGTGCCTGATCTTGCCAGACCTGAAATCCTCGAAACTGCGGAACGCTAGGTAGCGTTCAAAGTACAGGTAAATGCATACTCGCGTTATGATTATCGATGCGACGAAGAGGGTTGTCGAGGCGATTAGTCCTAACCCTAGAACGTAAGCGACGCCAGCTATGATGGCGCTTGCAACATACCCACACCTCAATAGGGCGCCGTCTAACCGCAACGCGCATGACTTCAGCTTTGGGTTGATCTAGGGAGTTAAATGGTTTTATGAAAGAAAAAAAGGGAAAAAAAGGGAAGGTTGAGGCTTCTACTCTGGTGGAATTTGAGCGAAAATCGTGCTGTAGTCGACGTCTTTGGCTTTTCCGTACTTGTAGTAGATGTAGATCAGTGCTGCGATTATGCCTGTTGCAACTAGCATTCCAGCGGCTTGGTATTCGGCGTTGATGATGAAGTCGGCCAAGAGCAGGTTAGCACCCACGCCCAGTATTCCTATAATGGTCATGCCTGCTTTCCCGCCGTACTTGACCGGAGCACTTTCGTAGATTCTGGCAGCCGACTTTCTATAGACTAGGAAGATAAGCGAGAGGGCGAAGAGGAGGAAGAATGCGGCGTCGAAGAGGTCGGTGTCACCCACACCAGTCGAGAATATGTAGTCGAGTCCGTAGCCCAGCCATGTCGGTCCTGGGCTCCATGACCCTCCGAGGCTCGCAACACCGGATTCGGAGAAGAGCCCCAAGATTGCGAAGATGCCGCACACTATAGTTGCGTTTACTGGTGAGTGGAACCTCTCGTTCACAGTAGCGAGCGAATTGGGTAGTACGCGGTCGAAGGCCATTGCGAAGAGGATTCTAGAGGCGGTTAGAATGAATGGTGGAATGTCGTTTGCAATCCAGAATATTGCAAAGATGAGAACAAGCCAGTTGAGGCTTGAAAGGCCCAGACCTATTCCAGTCATACCTGCTATCGTTGTGCTCCATGCTTTGATCAGCGGCAGACCAGTGCCTGACAGATGCCCGCCGCCGTAGGACAGATAAGCGTACGCCTCGAAGAATGACCAGACATCGCCATTGGGAAGTGTTACCCGGGCGAGTGCAGTAGATGAAAATGCTGCCAGCGAGGATACAATCATGTACACGACAATGATTATCACTGAAGAGAGTACAAGCACCTTCGGTAGTGTCTTGTTAGCTTCTTTAACCTCGCCTGCGACGAATGTTGATGCTGCGTATCCGACGTAAGCAAAGTACGCGCCAACCATCCCCGTGTAAACCGCGGTCCAATAGTTGCCAACGTTAGCTGCGTCGAGTCCCTGGTTGAGCGCTGCGGTCACGTACATTTGTGGAGTCACTCCGGGGAAACCCTGGGCTGCGGCCAATGTTGTAATACCTGACGTCAGGGCAGCCGGATTAGCTAGCCCACTGCCGAGCAGGTAGAGGATATAGATCGTTAGGATTGCCGGTATCCAGAACATGGTCTGGAGTAAGTATCCTGCTAATCTGACACCCAGTGAACCGATTGCCGTGAATAGAATCACTAGACAAAGGCCCCCGAGGAAGAGGCCGACATCGCTAACTCCCGCTGCACTAATTCCTACTAGGGGTCCGAAGATGAAGAAGATTCCTTCGAATACAGCTACGGCGATGATTCCGAAAGACCAAGAGATGGTGAGGAACTCCCACCACGAGGCGACGAAGGCAACAAATGGATTGATCATTCTTGAGATTACGACGTAGCCTCCTCCGGAGCGTGGCATTGCGGCGATTAGTATTGAGAATGCCAAGACTGAGAGTAGGATGACGATTCCCCCAATGAGGAACGACATGACCATTGGAGGAAGACCTGCAATCCAGAGGTTCTCAGGAAGTGGTGCTTTGCCTGTAAATTGGAAGATTCGTTTCTGCCAGCCGAGTCCCATAACGTTGCATAGGATGATGAGAACAGCTGTCAACGGGCCGATTTCTCTGACGAGTCCTGTAGCTTTTCGTGCGAATAGTTTCTTTTCAGACATTTTAATCAGCGGCCAATGTTCGCCGGCTGAATGCATTTAACACTATTGGTTGATTTACTAGTTCACTATGCGGCATGGAACAATAGTGTTCCAAATTTCTACAATGCCGTTCACTCAATCCGTCGCTTATGTAAGAACTTGTGTTGCATCAATCCCTTTCGATTGTTGCGATTGATACCTATTGACACGACACAATTTATTTATAACACTTGTGCTGGTTGATATCAATAGGCACTGCGTATGGCAATGAAACGCTTCATGCTTTCAATAACGAAAGAAATGGAGAAAGCATTAGAGAAGGAACGCAAGAAACGCATGCTAGAAACGATCCCTGAGACCGCGAGGGCCATCTTGGGCGAGTATCTAGCAAGAACGGGCGGATAGGCATGGCAAAGGAACTGCTCGTCACGGTTGAGAGATGGAGAGAGACCACAACCACTCGACGACGGTTCAAATCAGCTTTAGGAGTCTTGCTAAGTTTGTGGCACCCGCAATATTAGCCGTTAGCGCTAGCACACTTGGGCACTTAAAGCCGGTTGCGTCAAGACAACGCACAAGTGCGTCAGCGCAACAAACTATTCGGAGCGCAGCGCCGCGTTACCTGGATAGAAGTTTGAGATATGTTAGAAGCGAACCTATCGTCGAAGCAGTTCCGTTCAGCTCTGGTGGAGACCTCGAATGAAGGAGATCCTAAGGGTAATCGTCTGTCTCGTTTTAGGTCATAAAGATACTCCAATATCTCTCACTTTGGGCAAGATAACACCCGAAGCCGTTCAGACATCGCAGTGTGCGCGGTGTGGTCGGATATCAGTGCTAACTATCCAATTCCGTGCCAAGACGAACTGAAAATACAAACTAGTGCATGTGCCCACCTGCAGACCCGATTCGGTTATAAGTTGTCCGAGGAAAAGTCTGAGTTGTTAAGTGAGAGATTTGCGATTAGCGATTGGAGTAATGATCACGATTGTTCTCTCAGTCTCACTTGGTTTGCTAATAGCGTTCCTTGCATCAGGCCCTGGGCGACCCTTTCCATTTTCAGAGTGCACGGATTACCCATTAAATTCGCCACCTAGTTCATGCTCGCCACTAGCGCCCGTTCTGCTCCTGCTCGCAGCTTTGCTTCTTTGTTTCGCTATATACTCAACCCTGAAGCGCAAGAATACACGGCGGAAGTGAATGAACGCTCTCTCTGTTGATAATTGAAACCGAGGATTTCGTTATGCAGACCTGGTTTGCAGGTTATCTTCAGGCGTCTTCAGATACTCCGGCAAGATCGTTCGTCTCGATTTCGATAAAGTCGGCGTGGACTTCTTGGGCCAAATTCCTTGCGGTCGAAGCATCAAAGGGCTTACTAGAATTGCTCCTATCAGTAAATATTCAAGCCAAGTAACGTCCCTACTCACGCGAGCGACGCAAAGATGGCGGTGTTTCTTTCCAAGAGCCAAGTAAGCTCGATCCTATCGATGGCCGAGAGCATTAAAGCGGTCGAAGAAGCGTTCCGCGAGTTTGCTCTCGGAACCGCCACGATGCCTACAAGACTGAGCCTCTCGATACCCGAGAAGCAAGGATGGCTGGGAGTAATGCCAGCATACCTAGCACACGCCGGCGCGTTAGCAACGAAAATAGTTACAGTCTATCAAGAGAACACAACGAGGCACGGAATCCCAAACGTCCTAGCGTCAGTAATCCTAAACGACGTAGAAACCGGCCGCGTTCAAGCAATAATGGATGGGTCTCAAATTACCGCGATGAGAACCGGCGCCGTGTCAGGAGTTGCTACGAAATATCTCGCCCGAACAGATGCAAGCAGAGTAGGGATATTTGGCGCGGGTGTCCAGGCGCGAAAACAACTTCAAGCGGTTTGTGAGGTTAGACGAATTCGGTCAGCGTTGATCTATGACACTGTCAAGGAGAGTACTGAACATTTCATCGCCGACTCTGCAAGAGCTGACATGACGGTCTCTGCCGCAGACTCACCAGAAGAGGTTGTTCAGAAATCAGACATAATCGTCACTGCAACGACATCGAAAACCCCTGTCTTTAGCGGCCGCCACCTCAAACCGGGCACACATATCAACGCAATCGGAGCATTCACTCCAGACGCACGAGAGGTCGACAACGAGACAATCTCAACCTCAAAGATCGTCGTGGATTCCGTCGAAGCAGTCGTTGCGGAAGCAGGAGACATCATCATACCATTGAAAGAGGGCATTATTCAACGCCAAAACGTTTGGGCAGAACTAGGAGAAATCGTATCAGGCAAGAAAGTTGGGCGAACCTCCAATGAGGAGACGACGCTTTTCAAGTCGGTAGGTCTTGGAATTCAAGATGCTGCAGTAGCGATGATCGTCTTCAAGAAGGCTCAGAGCCTCGGAGTTGGGACACAGTTCGACTTAGGCTAAACGGTCATACTGGAATACGTTTCATGATAGCATTGTTCTGATTATTTCCTTGTAGACTGCAGCCGTCTTTCTTACTGATTCTAGGTCGACAAACTCGTCCGATTCATGCAATCTCCCGCCCGACGGCCCAAACTCTAGCGTTGGGACATTTCCCGGATTTACGAGAATACAGGAATCACATGGACCTTCATGATATCCGATTCTCGGCGCATTGCCCAGAGCTTTCGTTGCAGCTTCAACCACCAATTTCACAGAGTCGTTGTCTTCCGGTATTTCGAATGGTTCGCAGAAGGGGGTTTCCCGGACAATGAAACTTGCCGTGGCGTTTATCCCGAGTTCCTGGATCAGATTGTTGAGATCTTCCAGTGCATCTTTCGAG
>Ga0181524_10001334_pt1 | contig 28520 bp, 25 predicted proteins | sample PEATcosm2014_Bin_34_FD_119761 | JGI IMG/M metagenome (GOLD analysis project Ga0181524, IMG submission 119761) | Peatland microbial communities from MTU Mesocosm Facility, Houghton, MI, USA - PEATcosm2014_Bin05_60_metaG | ecosystem: Environmental > Terrestrial > Soil > Wetlands > Peat | place... | reverse complement strand
CATGCCGCCGCCGAGCATCTTGCGGCACCGCCGCGCGCGCTCGATGAAATCCGCCGGCCCGGCGAGCATCGTCCCGACCGGGCAGCCGAGGCCCTTCGAGAGGCATTGCGAGACGGAGTCGCACAGCCGCCCGTACTCGCGCGGCATGTGGCCCGTCACGGCGGCGGCGTTCACGAGGCGCGCGCCGTCCATGTGCAGCCGGAGCCCGCGCTCCTTGGTCAGCCGCCGAAGTTCGCTCACCCGCTGCAGCGGGTAGCAGGTCCCGCCGGCGCGGTTGTGCGTGTTCTCGACGGTCACCAGGCGCGTCAGCGGCTGATGGATGTTGAGCGGGCGGATGGCCGACTCCACCGCGGCGGCCGTCAGGATGCCGTCGGGCATGTCGAGGGTGCTGAACATCACCCCGCAGAGCGCCGCGCCCGCGCCGACCTCGTAGTTCACCGAATGCGCGCCCCGGTCAAGGATCACCTCGTCGCCCGGCTGGGTCCAGCTCTTGATCGCGACCGTGTTGGCCATCGAGCCGCTCGGCATGAAGAGCGCGCGCTCCTGGCCGAGGAATTCCGCCGCCATTTCCTCGAGGCGGATCACGGTCGGGTCGTCGCCGAGGACATCGTCCCCGACCTTGGCGCGCATCATGGCGCGGAGCATGCCTTTCGTCGGCCGCGTCACCGTATCGCTGCGAAGATCAACCATCGAAATCTCCACTGCAGGAGGATCAGGCATCGAACGCCGTATTTTGACGACTGGGGTCGCACCCGTCAAGCCATTCTTCGGCGGTCTGCCGGCCTTGACATCGCTCTCGATTTCGCAATAAGATGAAGGCCGCGGTGGCCGGCAGGGAACTCCGGCCCCAACGGCCGCGAACCCTTCCGAGGGGAACGGCGCGGCCAGGGCGCGAAAGCTTGAGGACAATCCAGGGAAGGAGCCAATCCATGAGAGTTTGGAACAAGGCGGTCTCCGTCGGCATGGCGCTGGGTGTGGCGTTGTTCGTGGCGTTCGCCTTAGTCGCGCTCGTTGCGGCGCACCCGGGCGGAAGCGACCTGAAGGCCGGGCCGATAGATCCGGCCGCGGTTGCGCCGGCGGAGCAGTTGGGCAAGGCGTTCGCCATGGTGGCGGCGCACGTGCGGCCGACGGTCGTCAGCGTGTTCTCCGAGAAAATGGTGAAGTTCCAGGCGCCCGACTTTCAGTCTCCCTTCGGCAACGATTTCTTCCGCCAATTCTTCGGCCGGCAGTTTCCGCAGAACCAGCCTCAGCCGATGCCGCGCGAGTACAGCGTGCCGCAAAGCGGATTGGGCTCGGGCATGATTATTGACAAGCAGGGGCACGTCCTGACCAACTATCACGTGGTGAGCGACGTAGACGAGATCAAGGTCCAACTGGCGGACAACCGCACCTTCGAGGCGGAAGTCGTCAGCAGCGACCCGCAGACCGACGTGGCCGTCATCCGCATGAAAGGGAGCGTGCCGGACGATTTGCCTGCGGTGGAGTTCGGCGATTCGGACGCCATAGAGGTGGGCAACCTGGTCATGGCGATCGGCGCGCCGTTCGGCTTCGAGCAGACCGTCACCACGGGCATCATCAGCGCCAAGGGGCGCTCGGACGTCGGGATCAACGCCTATGAGGACTTCCTCCAGACCGACGCGGCCATCAACCCGGGCAACTCGGGCGGGCCGCTGGTGAACATGCGAGGCCAGGTCATCGGCATGAACAGCGCCATCGCCACCACCACCGGGCGGTTCCAAAGCGTCGGCTTCGCCATCCCGATCAACATGGTCAAGGGCATCCTGCCGACGCTCGTGAAAGGCGAGAAGGTCACGCGCGGCATGCTCGGCGTCCTGATCCAGGAGGTCACGCCCGAGCTGGCCAAACAGTTCGGCCTCAGCGAAGCCAAAGGCGCGCTCGTCGCGCAGGTCAACGCGGATTCCCCGGCCGCCAAGGGCGGCATTGAGCCGGGCGACGTGATTGTGCGGTACGAAGGCAAGGACGTGGAGAATACGGCGCACCTGCGCAACATGGTCGCCGCCACCGCACCGGACACCGAGGTGAAGGTCGGCATTATCCGAGGCGGCAAGGAAGAGACGGTGACGCTGCGCGTCGGGAAACTGACTCCGCAGATGATGACCGCTGCAACGCCGTCCGAGGAAGGCGGCGTCCTGAGCAAGCTGGGGATGACCGTCCAGACGCTCACTCCCGACCTGGCGAAACAGTTCGGCATCCAGGGCGCGCACGGCGCGATCATCACCGACGTGGAGCAGGGCGGCGCCGCGTCGCTGGCGGGCTTGCAGCAGGGCGACGTCATCGTCGAAGCCGACCGCCAGAAGGTGGCCAGCGCCGACGATCTGCAGGAAGCGCTCGATAAAGCGAAGGACAAGGACACGGTGCTGCTGCTCGTCAGGCGGAAAAGCGCGAGCCTGTTCGTGGTGCTGCACTTGAAATGACCGTGCGCCGGCCGAATGACGAGCCGGTGCTAGAAAGGAGAACGGGTCATGGCACGAACCAGATTTGTGGAGTTTCTTCTGGAGATGCCGGCGGCCGCCGCAGTCAGCGTGGCTGGGACGTTCAATAACTGGGATGTTCGCCGGAACCCGATGCGCAAAGGCAAAGACGGATTCTGGCGGTGCCAAGTCTGGGCGCCGACCGGCCGCCATGAGTATCGTTTCGTCGCGGACGGCGTGTGGATCAGCGACCCGAAGGCCGCCGCTTCAGTGCCCAATCCGCACGGCAGCAGGAACTCCGTCGTGGAGGTTTGAACAGGGCGGCGCGCGTCGCTGAACCGGTTATCGCTGCGAAGGGGCCCGGCATGGCAGGCGATTCCCTTTTTCGCAAAATGATGCGCACGAACGCGCCGGGGGCCGTCATCGTGATTCGGTTTCTGGCCGGCGGCGTGTTCCTGATCGAGGGAGTGAAGAAGTTTCTCTTCGTCGAGCAATGGGGCGCCGGTCGGTTCACCCGGATCGGCATCCCGGCGCCGGGGTTCACCGGGCCGTTCGTGGGCACAGTCGAGATCGTCTGCGGCGCGCTGCTCCTGCTGGGACTGCTTACGCGATTGGGCGCGATCGTGCTGCTCATCAACATCTCCGTGGCCATCGCCACCACGAAGATTCCCATCCTCATCAAGAGCGGGTTCTTCGCGATGGAAGACCCGGCCCGGACGGATTATTCCATGCTCCTGAGCCTGGTTTTCCTGGCGGCGGTCGGGGCCGGGAGATGGTCGCTGGATTCGGTGTTATGGAGCAGGCCGCCGCGTAACATATCACGCACCGCTTCCTCTCTCACTTCGCCCGACGCCGATAATGGGCGGCGACTTTAGCCGCGGCGCGGACCAGGTCGCGCATTTCGCGGACGGTGAAGGCGTCGTTCATCCATAGCTGGATGGCCCGCCGCTTGACCTCCATCGCGCCGGGATAGTGGGCGACGTCGTAATCGGGCCGCCTGCCTTTGTAAAGCGGGCAGGCGTCCGCGCAGGCGTGCGGGCTGAGAAGGTGATCCCTGAAGATCGGCCAGTCCATGACGTTCGATTGGAAGGCCCCGACTCCAATCCCTTCAGCCCGCATGGCGGCGGCGAAATCCGTGTTGGTGCAGTGGAGTTTCTCCGGCGCGATGTGGAAGAGGTAGTACCAGTACGTGGCATAGTCGCCCTTGCGGACGGGCCGCGGGGTGATGCCCTCGATCCGCGCCAGCCCGCGGTCCAGGTAGCGCCCCAGCCGGTTTCGAGCGGCGCAGATGCGCCGGACTTTCTTGAGCTGCTCCAGGCAAACTCCGGCCACCAGGGTGTTGAGCCGGTAGTTGAACGGCGCAAAGAAAGGCTGAACGCCGCGGCCCTCGCGGTCGTAGCATTTGTCGGCGAAAAGATCCGCCCGGCGCGCCAGGCCCACACGATTCGTGAGCAGGATGCCGCCGTCGCCGGCGCCGATGTGCTTGCTCTCGTTCAGGCTCCAGCAGCCGATGTCGCCGAAGGTGCCCGCGTAACGGCGGCCCTGCTTGCAAAGGTAGCTCTGCGCCATGTCCTCCACCACGGCGATTCCGCGGCGGTGCGCGAGCCGGACAATGCCTCTGCCGTCCGCCGGAAGGCCCGCCAGGTGCACCAGGATGATGGCCTTGGTGCGCGGGGTGATCTTGCGCGCCACGGTTTCCGGCGTGACCTCGACGGTCAAGGGGTCCACGTCGGCGAAGATCGGGACGGCATTCTGCGCCAGGATGGCGATCAGGGTGCCCATGTCGGTGATCGGGCTGGTGATGACCTCATCGCCGCGGCCGATGCCCAGGGCTCCGACCGCCGTGTGAATGGCGGCCGTCCCGCTGGAGGCGGTGACCGCGTATTTCATTCCGAAGAGCTTCTTGAATTTCTCGCGCAGGGCCATCACCTCGGGACCTCGAGTCATCTGGATGGCGCCGCGCTCAAAGATCGGCTTGATGGCCCGCCATTCCGCCAGGCTGTGCTTTGCGCCGGTCGGAAATGGGGCGACCCGGACAGGCGGCCCGCCTTCGATGGCCAGCGGCGGAAGAATCTTTCGATTCATGGCTTTCTCCTCTTCTCGAACCATATCGCCCATCCCTGTCGCGATCGCGGATCCTACTTCGCGGGCGCGTCCTCCATCGCCGCCTCGTTCTCGAAGCCCGGCACCTTGTAGTTATGCAGGCCGCCCAATCGTTTCCACTCGCGGTACATCAGCAGCAGGAAGACGAGCGCCGCGCAAAGAAAGGGCAGTCTCCAGGCCGGGATCATGCGATAGCAGTAGTCCGTTCCGTACTTAGCGTCGGGGAACGCCCGCCGCATCGCCGTCATGTAAACCCCCGCGGCCACGGTCGCCACGATGCCGAACGCCGCCTGGACAATGGCGTTGAACGAACAGAACTGCCCGTACCGGCTCTTGGGCCAGACCAGCATCTGCATCGGCTGCCGCGTGGTATCGTACAGCAGTCCCAGCGGCAGTTCCACGGCAGCCAGCGCGATCAGGATGTGGAACGCGGTCTTCGGCTGGAAATTCCCGAACAGCCAGACGAAATTCAGCGGCACGATGGCCACCAGCCCGATCTTGATCCACACCATGACCCGCATCGGGTGAAAGCGGTCCGCCAGCATTCCCGCCGGGTAGCTCAGGAACATCTGCACGCCGTTCACCGCGGCGGCTATTAAGCCGATCTGCTCCAGGCTCAGCCCCAGCGAAAGGCTCAAGAACACCGTATAGGTCCCGCACGCCGAAGATACGGACCAGAAAATGTTATGCACGAACATGTAAATGTACAGCCGGTGACTGAGGCACTCTTTCGCGTAGGTCCGCAGCTTCGTCCAGAATCCCTCGCCCAGCGCCGGCGGGGGCGGGTATTTTCCCTCCTTGATCCCCAGGCACATCGTCAGGAAGCCGACGAAATAGACCAGCGCGGCGCACAGGAAAATCAACTTACTGTGCGTCAACGCGTGCTGGTAGATGAGGCCGTTCCACAACATGGCCGCCAGGCTGCTGACGAGCCGGAAGAGCCCGAAAAACCGCGACATGAACATGCCGGGCACGACGTCGTTGAAGAAGTAGTAGTACACGGTGGTGGCGAACATATTGAGAACCATGAACATGATCCACAACGCCGACATCGCCAGGATCGCCACCGCGCCGGCGCTCCACCCCGTCATCGGACCGATGCGCGTGTGCAACCAAACCCCGATTTCCGTTGAGAACGCCAACAGCACCAGCGCGCCGCAGATGAACGGCGCGGAGAACAGCATGAATGGAATCCGCCGCCCGAACCGCCCGCGATAGCGGTCGCTGGCGGTGGAGATCACCGGGTTGAGCACCGTATTTATTATGTTGGGTATCGTCGCCGTGACGATCGGCAGGAGAAAATCGGAGATGCCGAGTTGCTTGAGCCGCAGCGGCACGATGCTCGGCGCCACCGACTCCATCAACTGGAAAACGAAATCGCCCCACAGCAGCATTAAAAACACCCACGCCAGCCCCGCCTTCGTATACTGCAGCGTGCCTACCCGTAAACGTCCGTCGGTGTCCGCGGTGGACGGCATCTCGGGACTGGTCAAGGTTTTTGGCTCCGTCGTTCTCCGGCTCTTCAGCCGGGATTTCCCATTCGACCGTCCTCTGGAGGACAGTCATCATTCAAAGCGCATGAGACTATACGGTCGAATTGCCGCTGTCAAGCAATTTCTCGACGGTCCGCCGGATAACGATTTGACTGGGAGCGGCCCGGTCGCTACAATTGCGCCGTTTGACGCCGGACCCCGGCGCGTAATTTGGAAACCGGATTGGGGGAGGCTGCGCAGCATGTCCATTCAACTCGTCTGCGTCTGCGGACGGGGCATGGCTTTGCCCGACAAGTACGCCGGGGAGTATGTCCAGTGTCCGGACTGCCGCGCGATGCTGTGCATCCCGACCCCTGAAGAGGACCTGACGCTCATCCGATGGCTCTGCCGATGCGGCCAGCGGCTCAAGGCTCGGCCTTCCATAGGCGGTCGGAAGGTGACTTGTCCGAAATGCGCCGCCGAGGTCCTGATCCCCTTCTCGGCCGAACATGCCACGTTCCTCGAAGAGAACTTCGTCCTGGATGACAAGAGCGGCATTGTCCAGCGAGTTCCGCAGTTGTCGCGCGGGGATCCCTAGGCGGCCGTTCGTCGTGTGCCCGTCAGGGCATCTGACTCTCCAAGCATACGACGTAGCGCCTGACGGCGCCACTACTAGCGCGGCGGTCACTGCCTGTCCTTCTCGTTTACGGCGTTCTCTTTCTTATCTGCGTCTCCGGCGACAGAGCGCCGCACAACCCATCCGACAGCCCGTATGACGAGTATGGCGACAAGCATTGCCAAACAGAAAGTTAGAAACAAGAACGCGACTTGGTTTCGCATGTCGGTCCGACATGCCGCGGCGATGATCGCGGCAATAATCCCCGTGACGGGAGAAACGACCAACGACACGCGGCGGAAGCGCTTCTTTAGCTGTGTGTCTTTCTCGACGTTCATGTTTTCAACCTCGTTTTGGGAATCTTGCCAAAGAATCCCCTGAACCGCCTGCACGGGCAGCATACACCGAACGAGGGCCTGACTCAAGTTCCTGCGCATGCGAGGATTGTCGGGAAATCGCTTGACAAATTAACATCCCGACGGGCCAATGCGGACTTGACTCACAGAAAGTAAACGCTACACTGTTGTCAGCAGCAAGAGCGAAGCGCAGCACGGGCGTGGAGTTTTTTTCACGGAAAGGGCGGCGCATGGCGAAAGTAAGATTGGCGAAAGTGTCCGTAGAAGACCTCAAGAAGGAAATCCGCCGCAGGCACGGAATACTGGCCAAGCTCATGGCCGCGCGGGACGCGCTCGACCGCCGGATCGCCGAGTTAGAGGGTCTCGGCCTTGCGAAGCCGAAAGCCGTTGCCCGCAAGAAGGCGGGCAGGAAGAAGGCAACGCGAAGAGCCGTGAAACCGGCGAGAGCGGGCAGCCTGAGCAGCACACTGGCACAGGTCCTCAAGGCCAAAGGCAAATGCGCCGTTGCTGAAGCCGCCGAGGCGGCTCTTGCAGCCGGCTACAAGAGCAAGTCCAAAGATTTCGCGAACATCGTCAGCATGGCGCTCTCAAAAGACAAGCGGTTCAGGCGTGTCCGCAGAGGGGTATACGCTCTAAGGGGTTAATTTCAAAACCTCGTAATCGTAATCGCCGGTTTCCGTCTCAACACGACAACGGCCGAGTAGGATTAGGATTACGATTACGAGGAACAGCAATCGCCATGCGGCCGTGCGCCGCCTATGACTTCACCTCGCACCTAATATGCACGGTCGCCTTCCCAAGGCCTTTCCGCGGGACGGGAATGAAATCGCCCTCAATGGGCTTTCCCTCAACCCGGATCCGGGCCTGTTTGCCGCGCCGGACGTGAATTTCAAAATTCGTGCCTCGGAACGGGCGGACGAAGCGAACCTGGCGCCACATCGAGCGCAGCAGCGGGTTCCTCGTGCTCTGTCCAGCAGGGGAAGTAGCCGGAGCTCCAGAACTCGCCGGTGGCGTTGTCGCGGATAGAGAGCCAGCGCGGGCCCTCGCGCACGTCCTGTTTGCCGAAGAGATTGGTGACGATGCTCTTCTCGCTCCGGTAGAGCGAAAGGCCGTTCATGCTCTGCCCGGCGCAGGCGAGGCAGGTGGGGTTCCAGAAGAAGTTGAACCAGTCGCGGTTCGGGGCGTGCGGCGTGGTCACGACGTACTCCAGCCCGTCGTCGCTGAAGCGACCATAGCTCACCACGACGACACGACGACCACGACGGAACTGCTGTTCAAGGAAGCCGTTGTAAACACTCGTCGTGCTCGTTGTGTCGTCGTGGTAAAAATTTTACCCCAGCATCTGCACGAACCGCCGCAGGTTGGCCAGGCTCAGGCCGATGCCTTTGAGCGGCTCCTCGATGCCCTCGAATTCGATGGAAAGCACGCCGTCGTAGCCGGCCTTCTTCATAATGCCCAGGCACTGGACGATGGGCACCTCGCCGTGGCCGATGATGGCGCCGCGCAGGTAGTTGCCGCCGCGCGACTGGAACCAGCCGGCGCCGGGCGCCGTGGTGCGGCCGCTCTTGACGTGGAAGTCTTTCGCGTGCACGTGGAAGGCGTAGGGCATTGCGCGGCCCAACGCCTGCGCGGGGTCCTCATCCACGCAGAGGAAATTCCCCATGTCCACCAGCCAGCCGAAATTGGGGTGATTCACGGCGTTCATCAACCGCTCGACGCGCGCGCTGTCCTGGGCGAAGAAGCCGTGGTTCTCGACCATGGTGCGGATGCCGAGATCAGCGGCGAACTCGGTCACGGCTCGGCAGCCTTTCGCGAGGACCGGCAGGGCGTCCTCGAATCCGCGGGGCCCCTTGTGCGCGGCCGCATAGCCGTACGTCGCATCGTGACGCATGCCCGGCGCGCCGAGGATCTTCGCTACGCGGACCTCGTCCTTCAGCCGCTCCGCCTCCGCTTTCCAGTCGCCCTTCGAGCCGTTGAGAAAGTCTGCGCCGATCGTGTAGTTCGCCGCCGCGATCCCGGCGCGGTCGCACAGTTCCCGCAGTTTCGGCGCGAACGACAGCGGCGTCTCACCCGCCGGCAGCTTCAGCACGCTGAACTCGATCACGTCGAAGCCCATCTCCTTCGCCTTCGCCGGGATGTCGTTGAACTGCAGCGTGCCGGCGGCCACCGCCTGGCTGAAGCTGTACGAGCTGACTCCGAGTTTCATAATCGCTCCTTTGCGCGGTTAGCGAGACAGGATTTCCCGGCCCTTGCCCTGCTGGATCAGCGGCACATAGGCTGCGAGCTCGGGGGAATCCAGGAATTTCCCACGCTGCAAATCAATGGTCTGCCGGCGTTCGTGGCTCATGTAGGCCGCCATCACCAACTTGACCACGCGCGCTCCGTACGCGAAATCGAGCTTGGCGCTCTTGCCCTTCTCCAAGGCGGCAATGGCATCACGCCATTCTCCCACGTATCCATACAGGTCCGGCTCGTTGGGCTGGACGACGAGCTGTCCGCGGCTGGCCTGGGATTTCTCCAGGGCGAGCTCCGCGTTGCCCACGCTGGCCGCCGCGTCGTCGCTGATGAAGATGCCCGATGACGAGTTGAGCGTGTTGACGTTGAGCGCGTAGCCCGGGCCCATCATCTCCATGTTCAGCCGCAGGCCGGGCGCTTCGTACATCCACGAATCGGTGGCTTGGACCACCACCAGCTTTCCGCCTTCGCTCTCGAAGGTGAAAGAGACGCACGCGTAGTCCTCGGCCGGAGTTTTGGCATAGTCCACGCCGCGTTTCACCAGGCGGCTCTTCCAGGGCTCATTGCCCCATTTGAGCAGGCCCATGTTCGCCGTGAGTGAAAGCGGGATCAGCCGCTTCCCGGATGCCGGTGTGGCCAGTTCCTCGCCCACGGCCACGCTGTGGCAGCCCATATCGCACCAGACGCCGCCGCCCTGCCGAGTGGGGTCCCAGAACCACGCCTCGTGCGGGCCGCCGTGCTCTTCCGCGGTGCGCACGAGATTGGGCGGGCCCATCTTCTTCTCGATGGCCAGCAGTTGCTGCCGCGCGTTGATGACGGCGGGCATGTGGATCTGGTTTTCGAAATAAGCGGTGGGCCACCCCCTGGACTCGATCAGGCTGACGACTTCGTTGGCTTCGGCCACGTTCCGAGCCAACGGCTTTTCCGCGATGATGCCCCGGATCTTGCTGCCCTTGGCCGTGGCTTTCACGATCGCCTTGACCGCCTCGAGCCGCGCGAAGTTGGGCAGGAAGAGGCAGACGACGTCGGCCTTCTGGCACAGGTCCTTGACGCTGTCGCAGACGACGGGCTTTCCGACGCCCGAGGCGATGGCGCGATCGCGAAGCTCCTCCGCGCCCTTCAGCGCGTAAACCGCGCTGACCTCGGCCCCGCGAACCGAGTGCAGCGCCCGCACGTGAAAATTGGCTACGAAGCCCGCTCCGATGATGCCCACTTTCATGACGCTCTCCTCCTCTCAGGGTTTCGTTCCCGCAGCTCCCGCCGCGAGGCAGGGATGACCGCTGCAAAAATTGCGGATGGGAAATCGCCCGCCGGCGATTCCCGCTCACGATAGCTTCAACTCGCCGACCTTTCGTTGCGCAGCGATGAGGCGGTCCTCCCAGTCTTCCTTGTCGGAATCGGGGATGCGCTTCTCGCGCTGCATGGCCTCGTAGACGCGGCCGAGGGACTGTTCGAGGGAAAGGCGCGGGCGGAACTCGGGCACGTCGCGCATCAGCCGCGCGGGACTGTAGATCACGTTGTAAGAGAAGATCTCCTGGCAGATTCCGCTGTTCGGGACCTTCGCCGCCACGATCGTCTCCAGCGGCACGCCGACCATCTCCACCTCGCGGCCGATCACTTTCATCGCCGTGCGGTGATACTCGGCCCAGGTGCCGAACTCGCTCTTCATCATGTTGTAGACCTGGCCGACGCAGCGTTCGCGGCCGATGGGGAAGACGAACGCCGGCGCGGCGTCGTCCACGTACAGCCACTGGTGGAGCGTGCGGCCGTCGCCGCAGAGCGCGATGGGCTTGCCCTTGCGCACGCGGTCCACCCAGCCCGCCTCCCAGGCGATCTGCCGCAGCAGGGACCAGGTCGGGCCGAAGGTGCTGCTGGGCCGGATGATTGTGACGGGAAAACCTTGCCCGTTGTACGCCTCCATGTAGATCCGGTCGGCGGCCGCCTTGTTGCGCCCGTAGTCGGTGATCGGCCGCAGCGGGTGGTCCTCCGTCACCGGGAGCCAGTCGTATTGCACGCCGTACGCGCAGACCGTGGAGCAGTAGACCAGATGCTTGACGTCGCGGAAGGCGCGCAGGGCGCTGCGGGCGTCGTCGGCGCCGTAGCAGATCATGTGAATCGCGGCGTCGAACCGCTGCGCCTGCATGGCCGCCTCGAACGCCGCGCGCTCCTTGAGGTCGCCGTGGATCACCTTCACGCCCGCCGGCACCGTGCCGCGCTTGCCGCGGTTGAAGAGCGTCACCTCGTGGCCGACCTCCAGCAGGAGGCGGACGATGGGTGTGCTGATATTGCCCGTTCCGCCGACGACGCAGACGCGCATGAGATCAATCTCCTGTCACAAAAATCATGTCCGGGGTTTCGCGGATGAAAACAGTCGCGACCGGCGTGAACCTTGCCGGCGATATTCTACACTCTTTAGCCGGTTCCGCAAGCCCGATTCGCCGGCAACCCCGCCGCTCGCGGCTCAATGCTTTCCTCTTCCGTCGCCGCCGCCACGGTGCGCCGACTCACGACTTTCATGTCCGCGGTGGCTGTAACGACTGACAACGCCCCCAATGTCAAAGCCGCCGCCGAAAAGATACAGGTCCTGCGAATCGTCGTACGAGTAAGTGCCGCTCGGCGGCGAAATCGGTTGGACATCCAGCACGTCCGCGGGCGGTATGGCCGGCGGCGGCTGCTCCTCCGGCGGGGCGGGCGGCGGCGCGGGCGGCTTGGGCGCGAGCAGGCGCCTGAGTTCCATCAGCATGTCGCGGCGCGCCTGGACCTGCTTCTCTGCCGACTGCGCCTCCGCCAGCGCTTTGCGTTCCCCGGCTAAGGCGGGCGCGTCAACGGTCGTGCCGGCCGCGGCCTTGATCAGGGCGGCGGTCGCGGCTTCGACGTTCGACTTGGCCTCCGCCGCCGCGTCCTCGTTTTCGTCGAGCTTCAGCGAGAGGACCGCGCGCGCGTTGTCGCCGAGGGAGATCAACTCCTGGAGGATCGGCTGGCGCCGCGCCGTCTCGATCCGGCGGATGATGATCGGCGCCATCGTCGCGGCGTATGCGTCGGCGGTCAGTCCCTCGCCGGTCGAGTTCTCCACCGGCGCGCCGGCGGCCAGACGGCGAAGTTCTCCCAGCGCCGCCGGGCCGATCTCGACGAACCGCTCGATGGCGCTCTGCCCCTTGATCGCCTGCTCCGTTTTGAGCAGTTTCATCGCCGACTCGATGGCGCGCTTTTGTTGCGGCGTCGGCTCCTGCTCGGCGATCGGCTGCACGTAACTCTCAATCAGCGCGTCCGCCTGCTGGAGCGCCGCCGGCGCCAGGTCCGACCGCCTCAAGTCCGGCGGCTGCGCTTCCGGCCCTTCTGCGCGCGCCTGCAGCGCGACGATCAGCGCCATGCCGAGTGCCCATGCGGCGATTGTGCCGCTGGTTTTCATGAATACGTCTGCCACTGGAAGCGTCCTTGACCGGCCGCCGGAAATGTATCACTCGGCACCGACCGCCGCAAGGAGAAATGGAGCGATTGTGGCCAAACCGGTCTGCGTCGAGCGTGGCGGACCGCTATTTTCCGAATTGCTGTCGGAACAGCTCCCGCAAAGCGGGCTGCTCCATCGTGATGCTGCCGTCCTTTGCGGCGCGGACGACGGCGCAGCATTCGTAGAGCTGGTAGCCGTCGTAACTGCCTTCGCGCGCGAGGCGGATCCAGTCGGCCACGACCCGCTCGCCGCCCGGCTTGCGCCAGAGGTTATTGGCGTAGGGGCAGAAGATCGTCCGAAGGTGCCGGGGACGGGCGAGCGACAGAACTTCTTCCGCCAGCGGCGTCCTCGGCCAGATTTCTTTCATCGTCACGCTGTCGCAAAGCCCCTCGCTGATCCATCGGCGCCAGTCCCAAAGGATTTCCATCGCCGCTCCCTGCTCCGCTTCCATGATGCCGGTGGTGGGGCTGACGTGAAGGCCCATCGGCTTGCCGCAGCGGCGCGCGAGTTCGCGGACCCGGCGGTAGAACTGCGTGTACGCCTCGCCGCGCAGTCGCCGCCACGCGGTGAGGTTGAAGTCGTCCGTCTCCCAGAGGTCCACGCCGTATCGCCTGAGGAACTCGTCGCGCACGGGCTTCTCGAAACCGAACTCCCGCCACGTGAGCGTGCTGTGGTGGTTGCGGACGCGCAATTCGATGCCGTCGGCGCCGGCGTCGAGGCAGTCCTGCACCCAGGTGAGCCACCAGTCCTGGACCTCGGCGAACGACGGCGAGAGCATGGCGATGGGCCCTTGCTCCTTGCCGCGGGCGACGGCCAGTAGTCCGGCGGCGCCGTCCAGCGCGCACCGGGCGCGGATGCCGTCGTAGTCCGGGAAGACGTTCGTCGGCGTGCCGGGCCAGCAGTCGAACTCGACGCCGAGCGTGCGGAAATCCTGGACTCGGCCGCGCAGGTCGCAATGATCCGGCTCGCCGGCCGCGGAGCGGGCCATCAGGCCGTAGGTCAGCCGCCGCTCCTCTCCATTTTCGCCGAATACATGAATGAGGTTGATCAGCGTGTTGGCGAACGATTCTCCGCGCCCCTCGACGGCCAGGGCCAGGTACGGGCTGCGGACCTCCAGATCCTTGAGCCGCATGACGCGCGCGCGACGGCTCTGTCCCGCAGGCCGGCCGCCGGACGCGGTGTGTTCCCAGACGGGATAGTCCTCGACCACTTCCTCGCGCGTCATCGGGCCTTCATAGGGGCGATAGGAGGCGTTGTCATCGCTGACGAAAAGGCGGATGCCGTCCACCGAAAATTCGGCGGGGCGGTCGTCCTCCTTCACCAGGTCAATCCGGGTGAACGTCTTGCTCAGGGCCGGCCCGAAGACGGCCGGCTTGCGCGCCATCATGAGATCGCGCCGTTGCGCAGCGAAGTTCGCGATCCAGCCGATGGGCCCGCCGATCCGCGCGAGCTTGCCGTGGGCCTTTGCCGCCGGCGTCCCTTCGCCGAAGCTTTCGAAGAAGCCCATGTCGAACGGCTTGATCAGCCCGAAGATTTCCAGGCCGTGAGCATGGGCCGACTGGACGGCGACCGGGAAAATCTCCCCCACGTTTTTCACCGTTTGGGCCCAGTTCCTGTAGGCCAGGCCGGCGATGCAGCAATCCCACAGCCCGCTCTTGGCGCCGCCGTAGTAGATCCAATGGACGCGCTTCACGCCCCAGCGGTTGAACTCGGCGAACAGCCGATCGAACATGTCGCGGGTGAACGGCGCGTGCATCAGGTCGTCCGGGAGATCCACGTTGACCTCAAGGAAGAATTCCTTGCCCGTGCTCGGCGGGTAAGAAAGAAACGGCTTCTCGATGACCCTGTCGGCGAAGACCCTGACGCGGCGGACGAGACAATCATCCCGGAACTGGACCCCGACCAGCCCGGCGATCGGCCGCGGCTGCGGAACGGCGGCGGAGACGACTTCGTCGCCATCCACGCAAGCGGACAGGCGGCCGTTGTTGAACTCGAAGGCCACCAGGTAGGAACCCGCCTTGGCCGCTATCTCCTTGCGGGTCGCGACCAGTTCCGACGGGCCGTAGTTCATTATGGAATGCATGCCGCGCTTGAGGTCTACGACGATCGTGTGCGAGCCGTCGCCGCAGGCGAGGACCGCGCCGCGGATCGGCTCGACTTCCACCTCGACGTGGAATTCCCGCCAGCCGTTTCCGGGGACGATGAACTCCGCGAAGACGGCGCGCCCGCTCCGCAGCGCCCCGCGCTCGAAGCTGTACTCTCGCTCGCGCTCCATCCACTCCGGCGGGAGCTTTCCGTTTTCAAACGTGAAGTTCATCAGTTCGCGCATTGGGCGCCTTTCCTAAAAGCCGCAGCGGTTCCGGTGAAGGACCGGAACTTCGGCTCCTATTGTAGCCGCAAGAGGGACGCGGGGCAAATGCGAGAAGCGGAGAATATACCAAGCAGTCGCGAGTTATAACATGCTGTCAACACAGCAGTTGTGACATACTTGCTCTAACACGCTGTAGCATAGTCTGTTATGACAAGCTGGGTTCGTTTTTTCAAATCGCCTTTTGCGCGTTATCACCTTTACCCTCAGCATCTTACGACTTGTAGTGACTCCGCATCCCGCAATCCGAACTTATTATAACCCTGGATTTCCAGCCAAAAGCAGGGCAGCCCAAGTCAGTGCGCTTGTCAGTGGTTTCAGTGCGCTTGGGAGCGGGTTGAGTGCGCTTCAGTGCGCTTCGGAGTGGTTTCAGGGCGCTTTTTTCGGTGAGCTGGATTTGACAGGCCAACCTGATTTCGGATTGCCGAATGATCAAGCAAATCTGATTTATTTCCAGTGGTCCGACATCGCATGCAACTCGACGCTGAGAAGGCATTTCTTGACGTATCGCATTGGGGCGTATATTCTGTGTGCGGCGGACGAGACTCTATTAGCGTGAGGTGCGGCGGACAGAGCCGACATGAATCCAAAGGAGGTCATCCAGCTCGCACGTTCTGACCCGCGATCGGAGGCCAATCTCAGGTTGCTGCTGAAGATACTGCGCCGATCGGGTTCGGGCCGTCGCTTGCGAGGGATCATCATTGGTGTGTTGCCAGTGTTTCAGGTGGGCAAACGCGACATTGCATACGCCCTCTTGCGGGAGTTGACAAAGGAGATCTGGCGCCACAACCGCCGTACGATGCATGGGCATATCATCAAGAGCCTCCTCAGGAATGGTGTGTTGCCTCCCGAGGCAAGATATCCGCTTTTCGTCTGCCACAAGGTCTACCGGCCCTGCATTCGCCGTCCGGCCAGTTGGGCACTGGCACGGATGGACAAGCGAGCCCGCCATGTGCCCGCTAAGATCAGGAAGTTCGAGCGGCTGAATAATCGGGCCGAAGAGGGCGCATGAGCACGGACAAACTGGACCTTTCGCTTTTACCGTACGACGAATGGGTCGCCTTCTTCTTTGACCGGCCGGTGATGAAGGAGGACGAAGATGACGACGACCTTTTCCGGCCGAGGCCGACGCCATGGGATGACTATGACATCGAACTAGACATATTCACCGAGCGCCCCGCCGTCCTCGTCGAGCACGTGCGCCGGCTGTGCCTGGAATTCGGAACTTTGCCGCGAACGCATAGCTGGTCCCAAATTGACCAGGGAGTTTGGGGCGTTTTGATGCTTCCCTGCGAGTGCAGCAACCATATCGTCAGCGATAAAGTCCCTCTCGCGCTGCGTCTATCGTGCATCCAAGCGATGTACCATGTCTTTGCCGATGCCGTCGCCACGCTGCCGAAAGGCGTGCCGATGGAAACGTGTTTCTTCATGTGGTGGGACATCATCGCCGGGGCATTTTTCATGGAGCACGGTCATTGGAGCCATGAGGTATTTCACCCTGAGCGGGAGGACGTGCGCCAGGTCCACGACGTGATTCTCGATACACTCGTGCGCATTCTGGCACTGGAGGACCGACGCTGTCAGGGTGCGGCTCTGCATGGTCTCGGTCACCTGCATCATCCCCAAGGCGCGGAGATCGTTCAGAAATTCATTGATGTGCACCGCGCCGAGCTGTCGGACAGCGACCAGGCCAGGCTGCCGTGGCTTGAAGCCTGTCGCGATGGAACCGTAATGTGAGGAACACGCAGCGCCTCCTGGGAGACGGCGGCGCTGCGAACGCATCGTTGCAAAACGGCCGCATTCCACGTATCATAGATAGTCTACGCGCAAGTCATCGCCCATCGCTGACGTAGGCCCCTTGCGTCCGCAGCCCGCCGATGGCGCGTTGTTTTTTTCAGGCCGGTGATCCGGAACTATGATATCGAACGCCTCCCACATCAGGAATATCTGCATCATCGCGCACGTGGACCATGGAAAATCCACGCTGGCCGACCGGCTCATTCAGCAGTGCAACCTGGTGACTGACCGAGAGTTCCGCGATCAGATCCTGGATACCATGGACATCGAGCGGGAGCGCGGCATCACGATCAAGAGCAACAGTGTTACGCTGCCCTACAAGGCGCTCGACGGCAAGGACTACCTCATCAACCTGATTGATACTCCGGGCCACGCGGATTTCTCCTACGAGGTGTCGCGCGTGCTGGCCTCGTGCGAGGGCGCGCTGCTGCTGGTGGACGCCGGCCAGGGGGTGCAGGCGCAGACCGTCGCGCACCTCTTCAAGGCCGTGGAGCATAACCTGGAGATCATCCCGGTCATCAACAAGATTGACCTGACGACGGCCGATATCGAGGGGACCAAGGAGCAGATCGAGGAAGAGCTTGCGCTACCCACGGAAGATGCCATCCTGTGCTCGGCCAAGACCGGCAAAGGCGTCGAGCAGGTCCTCGAGGCGGTCATCAAGCGGATTCCGCCGCCCGCCGGCGATCCCGAGGCGCCGCTCAAGGCGCTGGTCTTCGACGCCATTTACACTCCCTTCCGCGGCGTCGTCGTCGGTTTCCGCATCATGGAAGGCACCATCCGGCCGGGCGACGTCGTTCGCTTCATGTCGAACAACGTCGTCTATACGGTGATGGAAGTGGGGTGGTCGCAGATCAAGCAGGTCCCGCGCGAGTCCATGAGCGTCGGCGAGGTCGGCTACCTGGTGGCGGGCATCCGGACGCTGGCGGACGTGCGGATCGGCGATACGATGACGCACGATCAGAACCCCACGGTGAAAAGCCTGCCCGGTTTCGAGCCGGTCAAGCCGATGGTCTTCTCCTCGATCTACCCGATGTCCGCCAGCGACTACGACGCGCTGGCGGTGGCGATCGAGCGCTACGCCCTCAACGACGCGGCGCTGGTCTATCAGAAGGACTCGTCGGTCGGCCTCGGCCTGGGCTTCCGCTGCGGGTTCCTCGGCGCGCTGCACCTGGATGTCGTGCAGCAGCGCATCGAGGAGGAGCACGGGATCTCGCTCGTCCTGACCGCGCCGAGCGTGGTGTATCGCGTCCTCCTGTCGAACGGCGATGTCGTCGAGGTGGACAACCCTTCGTACTACCCCGACCCGGCCCGTATCGAGAGCGTGGAAGAGCCTTTCGTCCGGGCGTCCATCATCACGCCGGAGCAGTCCATCGGCGCGGTGATGACGCTGTGCATGAGCGCCCGCGCGACGAACCCGCGCACGCACTACATCGGCCGCCATCGGCTCCAGGTCGAGGTGGACCTGCCGCTGGCGGAAGTGATCTACCACTTTTACGAGAACCTCAAGCAGATCACGCAGGGATACGGATCGCTCGATTACACCATGCTGGACTACCGGCACTCGGAGATCGTCAAGCTGGACATCCTCGTCAACGGCGAGCGGCTCGACGCGCTCTCGCAGCTCACGCACGAATCCAAAGCACGGGCCACCGCGATGTACGCCTGCGAGCGGCTCGAGGAGACCATCCCGCGGCAGAACTTCAAGATCGCTCTCCAGGGCGCCATCGGCGGCACGATCATCGCGCGGCGGACGATCAACGCCTTGCGCAAGGACGTGACCGCCAAGTGCTACGGCGGCGACGTCTCGCGCAAGCGCAAGCTCCTGGAAAAACAGAAGGCCGGCAAGAAGCGCATGAAGATGGTGGGCCAGGTCTCCGTTCCGCAGGAGGCGTTCGTGGCCGTGCTCAAGGCGCCGGGGGACTAGGGCGAGCGAAGACCGAGCCAATCGTCCTCGTCCTCGACGTTCTCGTCCTGGTCCTCGAACGGACGTTCCGTACGGCCGAGGACGAGGACGACGACGATGCGCTTGCTGCGGTCTTCGGAATCGTAATTCTAATCGTCCTCGTCCTCGACGTTCTCGTCCTGGTCCTCGAACGGCTGTTCAGTACGACCGAGGACGAGGACGACGTCGAGGACGAGGACGAGGACGATGCGGTTGCTGCGGTTTTCCTAATCATAAATTTATGAATCATATTTCTGTCATCTCGCCCGACGAAGCCGCACAGGGCCTCTACGTCCACGTCCCGTTCTGCCGGAGCAAATGCCGGTACTGCGATTTCTGCTCGCACCCGCCCGCGGCCGGCGAGATGGACCGCTTCGTGCGCGCCCTGGAGACGGAAATTCGGCTGCGCGCCGGCGACCGGCCCGCGCGCACGCTCTATGTCGGCGGCGGCACGCCGTCCTTTCTCGGAATCGCCCGGCTGCGCGCCATCCTGGACGGCCTCCGGCGCGCTTTTCGCCTTCAGCCCGATTGTGAGATCACCGTGGAGGCCAATCCCTGCGACCTCACCGGCGACTGGCTGGCGGCCTGCCGGGCGGCGGGCGTCAACCGTCTCAGCGTCGGCGTTCAGGGAATGCGCGACGAGGACCTGCGGTTCCTCGGACGCGCTCACACCGTCGCCGACGCCGTCGCGGCGGTGCAGCGCGCCCGCGCCGCCGGGTTCGACAACCTGGGGATTGACCTCATCGTCGGGCTGCCCGGGCATACCGCCGGCCTCACGCGGGAGATTTTAATTCAGGCGGTCGCGGCCTTCGCGCCGGAGCATCTTTCCTGCTACCAACTGACCTGCGCGCCGGGCACGGCGCTGCACGACGCCGTCATCAGCGGAGAGGTCCGCATGCCGGACGCCGACACCGAGGCGGCCATCTTTATGGCCACGCATCAAACGTGCGAAGGGCTCGGTTACGAGGGATACGAGGTCAGCAACTTCGCGCGGACGAAAGCCCTTCGCTCGCGGCACAACAGCGCCTACTGGACACACCGCGACTATCTCGGCTTCGGCCCGTCGGCCCACAGCTTTCTGAACCCGGTGCGCTCCTGGAACACGGCCTCGCTGATCGAATATTGCGGATCGCTGGAGCGGGGCGAACTGCCCGAGGCGGGGAATGAGCGGCTGACCGACGCCCAGCGCGCGGCCGAGATCATCCTGCTCGGCCTGCGCACGCGCGACGGCTTCTCCCTTGACGAACTGCGCAAGACCTGCGGCGTGGACCTGCCCGCCGAAAAGGGACAGGTCCTGGCCCGCGCCGAATCGGACGGCCTCCTCCACCGCAACGCGAGCCGCGTCGCCCCGACCCTCAAAGGCCTCGCCGTAGCCGACCACCTAGCCCTGGCCCTCGCGCCGGAGGCGCTCCTGGACCGGGACGACAGTATGGGCTGAGGATGAGCGTGGCCTTGGTATGCCACAGAGGCCCAGTGGTTTCCCCTAGCGATCCTCTTCCACTTGCCCCAGCAGACTCCGCAACATCGGAGCTGCCATCACCACGACGACGCATAATCATAAATGACTTGACTTAGCCACTGTTTAAGGTGATAACCTCGTGTCATTCTGGTAACCCGCCTTTGACTTGAATTGTCGCGACGGCGCTGCAGGGGAAAAGGTCATGGAGTTCCGTCGGATTGTAGCAGCCGCATTTATTTTCGCTATCGCTGCTGCGACGACTTGGTTTTTGTTCCACTCCTGGCCGCAGGCTGAAGCTGCACTCTCTTTTGAAGCATGGGGAGTGCATTTCGGCGCACTCGGACCAATCGCTACGTTCATCAGCCTCTTGTTCATACTGCGCTGGCTTATATGGAAGCCGATGATTCACCCTCGTCCGCTGCCCCCAGGCCCTCACATTCCTGTCAAATCCCCGGTCCCTTCTATTCCCGATCAAGGAACTGGCCCGGCCATTGAACTACTCCAAGATGCTCAAAAACTCTCCCGGCGCGGGTATCAACTCCTCGCTATCGAAAAGTACTTGGAAGCCGAACGTGTCGCTGACAAGAACATCATGCAATGCGGACGTGCACAGCTGGGTATCGCCGACTCCTATAACCTCATAGGCGAGTCTTCCCTTGCGGGTGCTTACTACAACGAGGCTCTCAAGCACTCCAAGCAGGCGCAGGACCTCCATGGGGAGGCCGCTGCATTGCGCAATATGGGCCATCTTGAGCTTAGGCTCGGTCAGCACGAGACGGCACGCCAGCATTTCGAGGTAGCCCGCAAACTCTTTCAGCAGTTACAGTACCCGCTCGGGGAGGCGGATGCTTTACGCGGCTTGGGCAACATCGAGCGGATACTCGGTCAGCAGGAGACGGCCCGCACATATTACGAGCAGGCCCGCAAGCTTTTCCTGGAGGCAAAGGACCCTATCGGAGAGGCCAATGCACTTCTCGGCTTGGCCAACGTTGAACAGGCGCTTAATGAGCACGAGTCGGCCCGGCGATATTACGAGGAGGCTCGCAAGCTCTTCCACCAGGCTAAGGAGCGCATCGGAGAGTCCAATGTTTTGTTCGGTCTGGGCGAGCTTGATCGGATACTCGGCCAGAACGAGACGGCCCGCCGAAATTACGAGGATGCCCGGAGGCTCTCCGAGCAGGTACAGGATCCACTGGGCGAGGCTTATGCCTTGTGCGGCATGGGCCAACTCGCCAGTAACCTCGGTCAAAACGAGGCCGCCCGCCAACATTACGATGATTCCCGCAAGCTCTTCCACCAGGAGCACCACCAACTCGGTGAAGGCAATGTTCTGAGGTGCCTCGGCGAGCTTGAGCGGACTCTCGGTCAACACGAGGCCGCCCGCCGAAATTACCAGGAGGGCCTCAAACTATTGCAGGAGGTGCACGATAGACTCGGGCAAGCCAATGTCTTGCTAAGCTTGGGTGAGCTTGAGCGGACGGTCGGCCAGGACGACACCGCTTGCCGACATTACGATGATGCGCGCAAGCTGTTCCAACAGATCAAGCACCCACTCGGTGAGGCCAATGTCATCAAAGGCATAGGCTCCCTTGAGCTTAAGCTCGGTCACCACGAGAACGCGCGTCGGCTCTTCGAGGACGCCCACGATGCCTTCAAGCAGGTACAAGACCCGCTCGGGGAAGCCAATGTCTTGCTCTCCCTAGGCATTCTTGAGCGAAAACTTGGCCAAAACGAAACCGCGCGTCACTATTACGAAGATGCCCGCAAGCTCTTCCAGCGGATTCAGAACACTCTCGGCGAGGCCAATGCCTTAGTCTGCTTGGGCGAACTTGAGCGGACGCTTGGTCACACCGACATGGCGCAGCGGTATTCCAATGAGGCCAGAAAGATGAGGCCGAGCAAATGAGACAGACGAATTCCTTCTCCAATATCCGCGCACCGTCTGCATATTGTTATAACGGCGTCTAGTTACCTTGACCAGTTGAATGGAAAGACTAGCGTTGGTCCGCTAACGCGAGATTCCTAACGGTAGTCTGCCCTTTTCTGTGTGCGTCCGTCATAATAGATATCCGCCGCCGACTTCAGGCGGCGCGTGCTACTCCATCACGCGATAGATATGCACCGCCAGTCTGCCGAAGTCGTCGGTGAATTTGCCTTGCTCGGAGACGAGGGCCCGATCCTCGTCCACGACCTCGATCTTTGTGCCGGGCTTCAGGCTCTCCAGCGAAATCGTTCCCTTTCCGGCCTTGCCGGCGGCGTCTATGTTCTGCGCGAAGATCACCAGGCCGGTCTTGGCTTCCTTCGCCAGGCACTGTGCGGCCAGGCCGCCTTCGATCTCGATCTTCGGCTGGAGCTTCGCATCCGGCGCGCAGAGGACGGGCGTCAGGCGGGTGATCTGCTCGTTGATCTCCTTCATCGCCTTCTGGTTCTCCTCGGACGGGCCGAACTCGGAGAAGGTCGGCTTGAACCGGTGCGTGAAGTAGCCGATGGCCGTCGCGCCCTTGATGATCGCCTGCCAGACTTCGTTGCGAATTTCCACGCCGGTGACGGGAGCGGCGTTCTCGTGGCTGCCCGTCACGCATTCGATCCACTGATAGACCGGCTTGTCCTTGCCGGCGTATGCGCGCAGATCATCCATCCCCTGCGAGACCCGCCCGATCTTCGCCGGCAGGTTCCAGCCGTAGATGGGGTAATCGTCGAAGCCGACCACATCCGCCGCTTTGACCATCTGCGGGTAGAGCTTGTCCTGCTGCGCGCGGTTCCACCAGTGGTCGAGGGACGTGTCGTGGATGAAGAAGTCGGTGACGGTCATGACCATCGGCCGCGAGGGGTCGAAGGCCTTCAGCGCCTTGTACTTCGCCATGACCGACTCGGGGCTCTCGCGCGGCTCTTTGCGCGGCTCGGAGAGCAGGAGGTTCCGGCCGTCCTTGTCGAAGGCCTGGACCTCGGCGATGGCGCCCCACACGTTCTCTTCCGGATACGCCGAGAGGACCTTGACGGTGATCTCCTGGAAGGTGGCGGGCTCCGTCAGGTCGAACTTCTGCAGCTGCGGCTTCTTCTCGAGCGTGACCTTGAGGATTTCCTTGCCGCCGGCCTCGAAGGCGATCTCCTTCGCGACGGCTTCCTTGGGGTTCGTGGTGCTCTGCACGGCCAGGGCCACCGCGGTCACCGGCGCCTTGAGCTTGATGGTGAAGCTGGCGCCGGTCATGGGATCGAGTACGGCCGAGGTGTCGGGCTTGCCGTCCACCATCATGTAGAGCGGCCGCGAGCCGTTCACAATGACGCCCTTGCCGGGGACGACTTCAGCATTGCTGCGGGTGACCGGCATGTCCGGCTCGTCGTTCTGCATCCACGCGAGGAGAGCCGGCGAAGATTTGAGCTTCTTCATCTCGTCGGCGTATGCGGGGTCGAACGGAGGAAGGAAGCAGAGGCCCGCCTCGAACGCCTGCTCGGCATACTGGTCGGCGGTCTTGCCTTTGGCCTCGGCGGGGTCCGCCGGCCGCCAGTAACCGGCGATGCAGTTGATCCCGACGGCCTTCAGCTTGGGAAGGTTCCCGGCATCCTGGAGCCAGCCCATGATCGGGAAGAAGGGCTTGCCGTTCACCACGAACTCGCGGTTCTTGCCAATGGCGACCGTGCGGATGGGCGCCATCGCCTCCTGCGCCGAAGCGGCCGCGCAGGATCCCAGGACCAGTCCCGCCGCCAGCGATAAAGTGACCAGGCGTCGCATGGGTCATTCTCCTTTCCCCGGTCGGGGTTAAAAGGAACCTCATAAGATCAGAGCGAGTTTCAAAAGCTCGTAATCGTAATCGCCGATTCCGGCCCAGTTTCGTCTGTGCGAGAGCGCCGCTTGCAGTGGCGCCGTCAGGCGCTGCTTCGTATGCCCTTACGGGCACACTACGAGCGCTCACGCTCAGCTCGCCCAATACGGCCCCAAAACTCCCTGCTCCTCCTCTTCCTTCCACATAGCATCGAAGAGCGCGCCGGCGGTCGCCAGCGACCGCGTGAACGGGTGGACGCACAACGCCTCGAAGAGCATCCGGCGGTCCTTCTGGAGGACGCCCGCCACGACCATTTTCTGCACCTCGGCCAGGTGGCTCTGCTGGACGAAGACCGGCGGCGTGAACGCCGGAACGGGCTGCGGCTCGAAGCCGTTTTTGGTGACCTTGCAGTAGACCTCCAGGACCGTATCCGGACTGAAGCCCGGCACCGCGCCGCCGTGCGGGACGTTCACGGGGAACACCTCGCCGCTGCCGGTGGCCAGCGCCTCCGCGACGCCGATGGCCAGGTCGGCATGTCCGCCGAAATGCGTGCGGGCGATCTGGCCGGCCTCCTGCTCGTTCCAGTGGGTCAGGATGGCCTTCAACTGGCTCCACTTCTTGGTGTCGCGTTCCTTTCGCTGAGCAGGCCCCTCTTCCGGGCGATGCCGCTGCTCCTCGACCGCCTCGTCGTAATAGAAGTACGGCTCGGTGTGGCCGGCCGGCGCGGGATACAGCCCCATCGTCCGGAAGATCTGCAGCCACCGCTTGACGCGCGCCTGGCCCTCGGCCTTGAGCGAGGCGAGGTTGGCTTCGACGGCCTTGGAGTCCAGCCGGCGCAGCTCCTCGAGCAGGTCGCGCCCGTCGGACTTCGCCTCGTAAACCCACGAGCAGTGGTTGATGCCGGCGTGCCGCGTCTCGATCCGCTCGAAGTCCACGCCGACCGTGACGCCGATGTCCCGCGGCGGGCAGATGTAGCCGTCGCACAGGGCGACCCATCGCCTGTGGCCGTCGCGTTGAAGGGCGTCGCCGATGAAGTTGGTGGGGTTGGCATAGTTGAGCAGCCAGGCCTTCGGGCAGAGGCGCTTCATTCTGCGGGCCACGTCGAGCACCACCGGAATGGTTCTCATGGCCATGAACATCCCGCCGGGACCGACGGTCTCGTTGCCGAAGTAGCCGAAGCGCGGCGGGATGATCTCGTCGAGCGTCAGGCTCTTCATGCCGCCGATGCGGAACGTTGCGATCACGAAATCGGCGCCCTTGAGCGCGCGGTCGAGGTCCGGCGCGGCGATGAAGGTCATGGCCGCGTCGCGCGAGCGGACGAACCGCTCGCAGAACGCCTTCACCGTCGCCACGCGATCGGCGTCGAGGTCGTGCAGGCGGACCTCCGCGCCCGCGAAGACCTTGCCCTTCTTGCACATGGTCCCGACGAAGCTCGGCGTGAAGTAACTGCCGCCGCCCAGAACGGTCAATATCAACGGTTTCTTTGCCATGGACTTATTCTCTCCTAGAGAGTCAAGATACGGGCCGCTGACGGTCAGACGCCCGATGTCATATTGTGACGGCGGAGGTCAGCCGCGTCAAGCGGTGCGCCCGCGGTCTGCCGGTCTTGGACTGAGTTTGAAGCGCCTGCACGGGACTGAAGAATTTATTGACAGAACGGGAAAATGGGGTATAATTACTACGGGAAGTGCTGGATATGAAGAAAAAGCGGCAGGTATGGGAGGGTCAAACCATGCGTTACAACCTGATAGCGCCGCTGGTGATAGCGCTGTCCCTCCTTCCGCTGACAGTGGCTGGAAGTACAGCCCCACCGGCGGGCCAACCGAACGCGCAAGGTTTCAAGATTCTGCTTTCGGACGGAAGCGTGCTGAGGGGCGCCGTTTCCTTCACCATGGATATTGACAGCCAGTATGGCCGATTGAGCATTCCATCCACGAACTTCCTCTCGGCCCGTTTCGACATCATTAACGAATGGGCAGACATCTACACGAGGAGCATCGAACTGCGGGTGAGGTATAAAGCCTCAACCAGCGACCTGAAAGCCGTGACGGAGGCAGGTCCGGTCAACGTGGACCTCACGAAGGTAATCAGCATCGAGACGCTCTACGCCGAGGCTCCGAACGCGGCGCCTCCGGTGGCAGCGAATCCGCAGTACCAGGGAGCGCCGCCTGTGACGCCTTCCGTCGTCTATCCTGATCAGGCGCCTGCGACAGTTCCCGGGGTGGTTCCGTACGACTACGCGGATGTCGTCCCGTACGTCAATGTCAATCCGGCTTACGTGCCGCCGGTACCTTACGGCTATGGATACGATTACAATGATTTGTACGGTTATCCATACGGCTATTCTTACGGCTGGTATCCGGGGTACGGGTTTGCAACAGTCGGGAATTTCAACGGTGGCTTTTTCGGGCGCGGATTCGGCGATCGGTTCGGTAACCGATTCGGCGGCCGATCCGGCGACCGATTCGGCGAGCGATCCGGTGGCGGATTCCACAATGCGGCGGCAGGACGAAGCTCCGCATCGTTCTCCTTCCGCGGCGCGGGGACGCCGGCGTTCCGCAGTGCCGGCGGAGCGTTCCGCGGTGCAGCGTCTTCGGGCTTCCGAAGTGGAGGAATAACCGGGATTCACAGCGCAGCGCATTCCTCCTTCAGCGGCGGAAGAATGGGCGGCGGGATTAGTGGAGGACGGGGCCGCTGAACGGATCGGAAACGGATTCTTCGCAGAAAGGCAGGGATGATACTCCCTGCCTTTTTCGTTTATGGCTTGTCTTTCTTCCCGATGTGCCTGGACATGCACCAGCCGATGGCAAAACCGGCGGCGGCGGCGCACAAACATATGAATGCGCTGAACAACACCTTCTCTGTGCTGAACATGTTCCCCTCCTTACTGCATGAGCCGGCCGCAAGAATACCATTTCCAGCGGTGCGGCGGAAGCGGGAACCGTCGGAAGTCGCAACACCGGGCACGGACAGCCGAGAAACTGCTTGACAGCGGCAATTCGACGGTATAACCTCATGGGAGCCCGGTCAAATGGGGAATCCGGTTGAAAAGTGCGAAGCCGTCGAACGTCGCGTGAGGGGAGCACGCGGGGTAAAAGGGCTCCTCTGCTTTTCATTAGGAGGCGCCGGTATGTGGTACTTGCGGGCGTTAGCCGTCGTGGCAGTCGCGGTGCCGCTGGCCGTCGGCACAGGATGCAAGACAGTGTCGAAGGCGACGTACGACCAGGACGTCATGGCCGCGCAGAAGAAGACCGACGCGGCGCAGAAGAAGGCCGATGCAGCCCAGAAGCAACTCGACCTGGTCCGGAAGGACCTCAAGGCGGCCGAGGACCAACTGTCGGCGAACCGGCGTTTCCTCGGCGACTTGAAGGCCGTCCAGAACGAGGCCGCCGATCAGAAGACCCGCGCGGACCGGCTGCAGAGCCAGCTTGCAGAAGCCCAGGCGGCGCTCGATCAAGTCCGGAAGGATTTAGGCGCCGAGATGATCAAGGAGGGCAAGCTCCAGCAGTTAGCGGATGCGCAGCAGGCCACCGAAACCGAGCTGGCGGCTGCGAGGAAGGCCCTCGCGGATATTGCGAAGAAGCTCGAAGTGGCGGCGCCTGCGCCGGAGCCGAACAAGTAGGCGTCGAATCGGGCAAAACATGCGGGCTTCTTATTGGGAGGTCAAACTATGAGGTGCTTGAAGGTGATGGCTGCTGCGGTCTTTGCGGCGGCCTTGATGATGGCGGCAGGCTGCGGCCAGCAGCCGACAGCCGGGACGACCGAGGGCGACGGGGCCAAGGCCGCCGAGCTGCAGAAGCAACTGGACCAGGCGAAACTGGATCTCAAGTCGGCCCAGGATGAACTCGCGACGCAGAAGAGCGAATTAGCGGCCAAAAACACGGAGAATGAGAACCTGAAGAAACAACTGGACGCTGCGAACCACAAGATCGCGGAGATCACCGCGACGGTCCAGGCGGCGATGAAGGCCGTTGCGCCGCCTGCCGCTCCGGCGCCTTCGCCCCAGTGAGCCGGACTGTTCATTCGGGCAAGTGAGTTTCGGCAGTCGCCCGGGACAGGGAACCGGCCACGCAAGCGGACCGCCGTCGCGGCTGGTTTCTTTCAGCGGAGCGGGCACGGCGCACTCGAGAGCGTTTTTCTGTCGAGGCAACTGCAATGAGAAAACAATGGGGAATGATCGCGTGCCTGGCCGGGATGGCGAGCCTTTGCTGGGCCTGCGGACGCGACGTGGCGCAGGCGCAGGTTGAGGCGCCGCAGTACCCGCAATACGTCCAATACCCGCAGGGCGGCCCGCCCGTCGCGCCCGGCGTGCCCGCGGCGGCCGTCACGCTCAACGCCGCCCAGCTCGCACAGTTGCTCGGGCCCATCGCGCTCTATCCTGACCCGCTATTGTCCCTGATTCTCCCGGCCGCCACCTTTCCCCAGGACGTGGTTGCGGCCGAGCAATGGCTTCAGGCCGCGCCCAATCCCACCGAGGCGGACATCGCCGCGCAGAGTTGGGATGCCTCCATCAAGGGCCTGGTCCATT
>Ga0181524_10001332_pt1 | contig 28565 bp, 24 predicted proteins | sample PEATcosm2014_Bin_34_FD_119761 | JGI IMG/M metagenome (GOLD analysis project Ga0181524, IMG submission 119761) | Peatland microbial communities from MTU Mesocosm Facility, Houghton, MI, USA - PEATcosm2014_Bin05_60_metaG | ecosystem: Environmental > Terrestrial > Soil > Wetlands > Peat | place... | reverse complement strand
GCTAGGGCGAGATGGGCTTGGCCTGAACCGATTGTGTATTTCCATATGGGAAACCCGTCCGCGGCCCTCACGCACATGAAAATCGTGTAGCAGAAGCCACGCCGGCTGGCTGGGGAACTAGGACGGGAGCTTACACAGCGAAATCTCTGATTCAGCAATTTCTTTTTCCAAGTAGCAGCGGCTCGCTGCTGACACTTTGGACCATCATCGTCGACTAGGCAATACATCAGGTCCGCGCGCGCATAGTGTACCCGAAGGACGGACCTTCGGCATCGCAGTCGAATCTTGTGGATAACCTAGACCAACCGCGCCTGCCGATAATGCGATGTTTTGTTGACGGCGCCAGATCGGCTGGAAAATTTTTTGATATGATGTTTTCTGATGCGCGGCGGCAACTGTTACGGCGACGATCAACACTCTTTTCAGAAGAGATTGGCAGTGGCTAAGGTGGTGCACGGTAACGGTGTCATCGCGTTCACCTCTAGCTGAGACCCACCCAGTGAGAAACATTGTCGTTCTCCACCCCGACGGCTTCGATTATTCAGTGGTCAAGCCTGATCTGGCAAAAAGGCTCAGAACCGGCGCTGCCCGCATCCGGCGTCAAGTTGAGGCGCAGGTATCGGCGATCGTTGAAATTGGTGCGCTCCTGCTGGACGTCAAGGCCAGCCTCGAACACGGGCTCTTCGCGTGCTGGGTCACCGACGAGTTGCCGTTCACGCTGCGTACTGCAGAAAAATACATGACAGCCGCGAGCTTCTGCTCGGGCAAAAGCGAACTGGTTTCGCATTTGGCGCCCAGCGACCTATACAAGCTCGCTGCCCCATCGACCCCGCTAGAGATCAAATCGCGCGTCGTAGAGTGCCTGGAATCTGGCAAGTGCATCGACATGCGCGCGATCGAGGCGGAGATACGTACAGCTCGTCGATCAATGATCGAAAGCGAAGGATCGAACAATGGTTTGCCGGCGCCGGCTCAGTACGAAGATTCTGATGCTCGTTCGGATCCTCTCACGCTGCTCCGGGAAGTCGCCGCAATCCTGGAAGGCGCGCTGTCAGAGACCGCATATCGTCGGGTGTGCGTGCTCCTGACTTCCCCGGCGATCATCGAACAGCCGGCGCGCTTGCCGGCCTTACTCGAAAGCGTTTTTGCGGCCATCTCGCATTGATGACCAACAAACACGGGAGCGAAGAATGATCATCGATTGGCGCTTCGCCGCGAAAACCATCGACGGCCTTCTCTACGGCCTGGGAGGTCGTGGCGTTGGTTTCAGGGAAATGCTTGTTCAGCCTGAAATCCGTGACGCGTTAGAGCCGTTTAACACGGAGCAGGTGCACAGCTATCTGCGCTGTAGGATCGCGCGGGGGCTCGGGGTGCCGCAACCGAAGGTGGGTGAAAGCGAGAAGACATTCGCCGCCGCTCTCGTCAAGCTGGCAGGCGAAGACGTTGACACCTGGGCTGTAGGCATCGGGATGGGCTTGGTTTTGGCCGTGCCGGTGCCGATCACGCTTTCCTTGGTCCAGAGGCAGCGCCGCGAGTTTTCTCAAAACGGCGTGCAGTATCGGCGCCATGAGATGATGTTAGGATCGCTCCGCGAGCTGTGCGTCGAAAAGGAGTGCTCTATCCTATTTGGGGAGGCGCCTCTATATCCCTACGCCATTCGGACCGGCGACGCCGACTATGTGAAGGTGGGCGAAGCTACCGTTTCGCTGTTGACTGTGAAGAACAGCGGGTGGGTCTGTAAAAAACAGTTTTGGATCCCGAAACGCGCCGACCCGGCCCGGGCGAATATCGAGCGCCTGACTGTAATCGCTGACGCGGTGCGCTGCCTTGGCCCGTTGCGCCAATCAATCATTCAGGTGTCACTGGACTGGCCTTCAGTGCGCGTTGAATTGCAGACAATCGTTTCTCAAATCGAAAATGCGAGCGCCGCCATTGACGATCTGCGGTTCGTGAAAGAAACGCGGCCGACAATCGACAAGGTTCGAGCGCTCCTGGATGAGGCTGCGACCGGGATGCGCACACTCCGCCACAAGCCTGGACCCTCCGGTACGGACGCTGGGCTCCGCGCAGTCAGCGTGGCTATGAGCTCGGCAAGGCCGGCGCTGAAGAGCCTCGGCAAGTTAGTGCACTAGCCGAAGAGCAAAGGACGAAAGTAAGAGGGCGCACTTAGGCAAACGTTCGTTTGACCTGCTCGGGACCGCGCCATCCAGCACGGTCCAGTAATGGAATAGCAAGTGGCAATCTATCACTTCAGCGCGAAAGTTATTTCACGCCGCGCCAATCAGAATGCGGTCGCGTCCGCCGCGTACCGCAGTGGCGATAGGCTTAGGGACGAAGCCAGCGGGACCTTCAAGCAGTATGCGCGTCGCAAAGAGCGGGTCGTGTTCAAAGGAATTTTTGCGCCACCGGGCTCGCCGGCGTGGGTACACAACCGCGAAGCTCTCTGGAACAAAGTGGAGAAAACCGAAGGGCGGCGCAACTCGACGCTTTGCCGCGAGTTTGAAGCCTCACTTCCCTGTGAATTATCGTTGGAGCAACAGCTGTGGTTGGTGAAAGATTTTGTGAAGGAGGGATTCGTACGTCGTGGTCTGGTCGCCGATGCTGCGGTTCACGACGCTGATGGCGAATCTGATTTTCGCAACATTCATCTGCATGTCATGGTACCGGAGCGGCAGATCTGTCGCGATGGGTTCACCTCGCACAAAGACCGCAGTCTGCGAGGGAAACAGCGGCTACAGGAACTTCGCGTACTTTGGGAATCTGTCGTCAATCGCCACTTGGCACGACATCGCTTCGATGCGTGCATAGATCATCGGTCATTACGCGAGCAAGGCAGTGATCACCTGCCTGGCGTCCATCTCGGCTACGTGGCGACGCAGATCGAACGCGGGGGCGGCCAGTCAGAGCGCGGCCAGCGTCTTAGGAAAATTCAGGCTCACAACAAAACGGCAGGAGAAACTCATGCAGCCGAATCCGGCAGCGCAAACCACAGAGGACCTCTCGCGGCAGATCGCGGAGCTCACAAAACTGCTGACCCCGGTGCCGTCCGGACCGGAGGACCCGGTGGCGGCTCTAGCTCGCGCGCTCCAACAACTGACCGAAGCGAGCCGCGCACAGGCGGAAATGATCGACTCCTTGCGTGCCGAAGTGGCAGCGCTGGTGGGAGCGCTCGAGCGCAACTGACAATCGCGGGATGGAAACTGCGGGCGGTCATAGCAGCGGTGCTGGCCGAGCTGGCGGCGAGCAGTTCGGAGCCTCATGAGCCCCGGGATTACAAGATAAGAACGGATCTACACGGCGTGGGTCTGCTACCGCCGCCGGCGCCGCATTTATGAGCTAGATCCGCCGGTGTGCGCGATTGTTCGGCCCGCTCGACCGCAGCTAAGGAGTGAACCGGTGCCAGCAACCGCCTCCGCTGGACGTCAGGGCGGCGGTGGCAGAACCGCGTTGCGAAACGGGGTGATAAAATGTCGCCGCGGCGCTTCGACCCCCCTTCAGCGGGTCTCTAACGCCGTTATACGGCCGAATGGGCCGATGATCCGGAGACATTCCGCGGCTCGTCGCGGAGTTTGGCGATGCAATCGGCGTCGGCGAGTTTTATCGAAGCATCTACAATATGACGCCGGCTCACATGGATGACGTGCATGCGGCGATTATCGAAAACCCCGGCTTGGAGGTTCTTACTGAATCGGGCGGCCAGTGGCGCAAGGCCAATACAACTGGTGCCACCGACGCGCTGCGCATGAATCAGCAGCGAAGTGTCTTTCCGGTTTTTCTTGGTACCGATAGGAACCCAAAACAGGGGTAGGGTTTCGCCCCGGGACGCCTAACGGACACTGGCTTAGATTTTCCTGTTTCACTGAAATGTCTTGCGCTAGGCTTTGCCAATGAATCACCGCACAAGCGCCTATTTTGATGATTTGGCTGCGCGCGCCGCCGTCGCGCCTACGCCTCCGCGCACGCCCTGGTCCGAAGCCCTGCCGAACGCTTGCCACACAAACTGCGAGGTCTTCGTTCGGTGCTTCCTCGGCTATGAACTGGTCTGCGGCCGACTGGCTTTTGGGGGCTGCTGGTTCGTGCCGAACAGCACGGTGCGCGAAACTGCCACTCACAGGCTCACCGACATAACACCCGTTCCCAGCGGCGGCGCCCTCCCTTTCGTCGAACATAGGGGTGCCGAAGAGGATTTTGCAGTGCTGCGCAAGGGGCGGGACGGTAGTTGGCTACATCCGCAGCCTGCCGATATGCTGGCTTTCGGCTAGCCGCCGTGGAAATCACGCCAAAAGAATTTATCGAGAAATGGCGCGACAACTCGCTCACCGAGCGGCAGGCGTCGCACACGCATTTTATCGACCTGTGTCATCTTCTCGGCGAGCCGGCTCCGTATGACGCCGGCACCGACGCCGAAACTTATTGTTTCGAGAAAGGAGCCGCAAAGTCGACCGGAGCCGAAGGATGGGCCGACGTTTGGAAACGCGGCGCATTCGGATGGGAATATAAGGGACCGAGAAAGGACCTTACTGCGGCCTATGCCCAGCTTCAGCAATACGCCGTCGCTCTGGAAAATCCCCCTTTGCTTGTGGTTTGCGATCGCGAGCGCTTTCGTATCCATACCAATTTTACAAACAGCGTAAGCCGCGTCCACGAGATCGCGCTGACCGACCTGATGGAGCCCGACAAACGGGCCATTCTGAAATCGGTATTTTCCGATCCCGAATCCTTGAGGCCGGGCAAGACGCGCCAATCCCTCACGGTCGAAGTCGCCGAGAAGTTTGCCAACCTTGCCCTGCGCTTGCGCGAGCGCGGAAATGATCCGCAAGACACCGCGCATTTCATCAACCGGCTTGTCTTCTGCATGTTCGCCGAAGACGTAAAGTTACTTCCCAACGACATGTTCAAGCGCATGCTTGAACACGCCCTGAACCAGCCGGACGACTTTCATAATCTGGCGCGTGATTTGTTCCGCGCGATGAAAGACGGCGGTCGGGTCGGATTCGAACGCGTGGACTGGTTTAACGGAGGCCTCTTCGATAGCGATTCCGCGTTGCCACTTAAGCGCGACGATATTGCGCTGGTGCTTGAGGTCGCACGCCAGGACTGGAGCGACATCGATCCATCCATTCTTGGCACCTTGTTCGAGCGAGGTCTTGATCCCGACAAGCGCAGCCAGCTCGGCGCTCATTACACGGATCGTGACAAGATCATGCAGATTATCGATCCGGTTCTCCTTCAGCCGTTGCTCGCAGAATGGGTTCTGGCAAAAGCGAAAATTGCCGCCGAGGTAAAAAAACACGCCGAGGCTCGGGCTCGCCGGCCCGAGCGTCAGTCTGAAGCTCGGCGTGTCTTCGCCGCCGCGCGCCGCGAGGAAGAGCGCGCATGGCGCGAAGCGCAGAGCATTCATGCCGGATTTGTTGAGCGTCTGCGGAATGTCCGGGTCCTCGACCCGGCATGCGGCTCCGGCAACTTCCTTTACCTTGCGCTCTTGACGCTCAAGGACATCGAACACCGCGCCAATCTCGACGCCGAAATGATGGGTCTTGGCCGGTTTTCACCCTCGGTTGGGCCGGAATGCCTGAAGGGCATCGAAATCAATCCTTTCGCCGCTGAACTCGCGCGCGTGACAGTCTGGATCGGTGAAATTCAGTGGATGAGGCGAAACGGCTTCGACGCCAGCCGCAATCCTATCCTCCGCCCCTTGGATACGATCGAATGCCGGGACGCGGTGCTGGGGCCCAACGGGCTAGAGGCATCCTGGCCACCAAGCGAATTCATCATCGGCAACCCGCCATTTCTGGGCGCCAAATTGATGAAGCGCTGGCTCGGCCCGGAATATACGGACCGTCTGCGCGCCGCCTATGCTGGCCGCCTCAAGGGGTTTTCCGATCTCGTCTGCTTCTGGTTCGAAAAGGCGCGAGCGGAAGTCAGAGCCGGCCGAACGCGCCGCGCGGGCCTAGTCGCCACCAGCTCGATACGCGGCGGCACAAACCGGCCGGTGCTCGATCGCATCGCCCGCGAATTGACAATATTTGACGCGTGGGGAGAGCAGCCATGGACGGTCGAGGGCGCGCGCGTTGAAGTCTCGCTGATATGCTTTTGCCCGAACGAATTGCGACCCGAGCAAATTGAACTTGACGGCCATGCGGTGACCCGGATCAACGCCGATCTTTCATCGGGCGTAGACCTCACCGTGGCGGCTCCGCTAAAGCAAAACAGTGACTCATCTTTTCTCGGGATACAGACGAGTGGCCCCCATGACATTCCGGGCGATCTGGCACGCCAGATGATGGCGCTCCCGGTCAATCCAAACGGACATCATAACTGCGAAGTTCTTAAACCCTACTGGAACGGCGACGATGTCACCGCACGGCCCCGTGATCGGTGGTTGATCGACCTGCCTCTCAATTTATCGGAGGCCGATGCCGCCGCATTCGAAGCGCCATTCGAGTTTCTGAAGGCGGCCCGGTACGATCCAGAGAGCGCGACCGACTTGCGCACCTTGCAGGAGGCCAGGTCCACGGCGCGCGACGCGCATGCGCGTACCCGCTGGTGGGAGCCCTATTGGCCGCGACCGGAAATGCGTACCCGTGTAGAGGCCATGCCGCGCTACATTGCGACTACGGAGACATCGCAGTACCGCTTGTTTGTTTGGCTTCGTTATCCGGTTCTCGCGGACAAGAACCTTATCGTGATCGCGCACGACGACGACACGACCTTTGGCATACTGCACAGCCGATTTCACGAAGTCTGGTCATTGCGACTCGGGACGAGCCTTGAAGATCGCCCGCGCTATACCTCGACCACGACGTTTGCGACGTTTCCTTTTCCCAACGGGCTAACGCCTGATCTTTCCGCCTCCGCGTACGTTGGCAATCCCGTCGCGCGACGCATCGCCGATGCCGCGCGGCACTTGGTTGAACAGCGCGACGCTTGGCTTAACCCATCCGATCTTGTGCGGCGCGAGCCCGAAATCGCGCCTGGATTTCCCGATCGGGTTTTGCCGGTGTCGGCGAATGCCCAAGCCATCCTGCGCCGGCGCACACTAACTGATCTCTATAACGAGCGGCCGACATGGCTTGTGAACGCGCATCAGGCGCTCGACGATGCCGTTGCCGCGGCCTACGGCATCGGCGCCGATGCTTCGGATGATGAACTTCTCACCCATCTCCTGGCGTTGAACGTCCAGCGATCCAGCGCAGTTTGAGCATTGGCCGCTGTACATCCGATTTGGATCTGAAACATCCTCATGACCTTAGTTTTAGGCGTGGATGCCTCCTGGACGGCGAATGGCTCCAGCGGCGTTGCTTTAATGCGGATCGCGAAGGCGGAACGTCGCGTTCTCGCGGCGGCGCCGTCGTATGGCCTTCGCGGCGCTTCGGCTGATACGCTCATTTGTCTTTTTGGAGTTTGGAGTCTGCGGCCCCCTGGCCGTCAAGGCAACCCTTCAGGCGGAAAACGGCGGGCCGTGTAGTCGCCCCAAGAAAGAGGGGTTCCGGCCCGCACCACCCCGCTTGTTTTCCGGCCTGTGACGGCCAATCCCCGCTCATCGGCGCTCGCCTAGTTCCGGTTGCTCTCCGCGATCGATCAGATTACCGGGGGAAAGGGACCCAACTTCTTCCTGCTCACGGACAAGGCGACGCTAGCGGGCGGAAAACCTCAGCTTGATTTTGATTTCGGAGTAATCGGAATTTAGGCGAACACGACCACACATCACTCAGATCACCCGCACGTGGACAATCGCTTCCCCAAATATAGGCCCCTTGACTCTCAATGCGAATGTTCTCATTTTGTTCTAATGACCGGACGACCCGTCGAAGTGGACGGCCAGCTGCACACGCTTGGCCTGATCGAGGAGCTGCGCGCCGAGTGCAAGCGCATGTGGGGCACGTCGTCCGATCTGTATTTCCGGATTGATGAGTTGCTGCGCGAGCTGGCTAACCCGAACTTACACGAGATTTTTTCTAGTAGGGCGTTCCAAGTCGAACTGTGGGACCGATACGGCCAACATATACGGTGGGTCGTTGCAGCTGCCGCATCAGTAACGATAGGTCATGCTGCGTTCGACGGAGCTGTGGCCCAGTTTCCCGCAGAACGGTTAACGCTCCGCAAGGGCATGATGGTCATTCGCGAGCATCCACCCACCAAAAACGATGGATAGGAAGGACCGCACAGGAGGTAGCAATGTCCGTCACATATTACGTTGCCCTACCGTTTCTGAGGACGGAAGACGGTGTGGCGCCGGGCGAGGCGCAAGAAATGCCCAACGAAGGCGCAGCGATCCGGCGGGCCGAGGCGATGTCGCGGGATGCGGCCAACGGCGGCGCGCTCGCTTCCAAGCGGAGTGGTGATCCGAACTTGGGAAATTTCAATGACGCCACAATTCTAAAGTCGTTTGGCGACGTACCGAAGAACCTGGATGAGTTATGAGGGTTAAATTCGAGTCACGCGCACCTCTGGCATTTCACGATTCAGGCGCCCACACGCATCGGCGACTTGTTCGCGCAAACGTTGTGGCGCTAAACTGGCACAAAACCCGAGGGCCAAGTTGGGGAGCTACCGTGCCAGTGCAGCAAATTCACACTTATTTGGTTCACCCAGGCAAGGGCGGCGGGGGCGCGCGGCAGATCAATGGAACCGGAGTTGCGCTTCGCGACAGGCTGTTCAACCTCCTCGATGGCATTTACTCCAGGTCGGAGCAAGAGTGCGTCATCGATATTATTTTCAAGCCGACAGACGGCGGCGTACAGCAGAACGATTGTCGGGATCTAATTTGCGCGTATTTGACGGACCCGACGTTACCCAACGGGCGAGCAATCGCGGAGCGCCTAGAAAGCCAAACGGACAAACGTTCCGGCCTCGGGTTGCTATTTCTCATTTCCGGCCGGGAGGGTCGCGACCACAAGATCGTCATTTCCCGCTTCCCTACCGACAGTGCCATCCTAGTTGAAGAAAACCCCCGCACGCTGGACGTGGAGTTTTTGGAGCGGGTGTTCATGAAGAATAAGACCTCCTACAAGGCCGTTATGTACCGTGACTCTTCGCTTCGGGGCGGAATTTGGTCGGGAAAGGCCATCGACAAACAAATCAGCTTTGCGGGTGAAAGCTCGGACTATTGGATCGCCGATTTTCTGCTGTCAGCCTTTGCGGTCACTCCGACGCAGGGTACGCGCCGACTCGGAACCGCACTGCGCGAGGCGGCTAAGAAGTCAGATATAGACGTGAAGCAAGAGATTATCGCGGCGGCGACACTTGCCGGACGCCTCGGTAGACAAGCAATAAGCATTAACGATTTCGAACAGCGTTTCAATCTGTCTCAGGCCGCTCGCGAGGCAATTAGCAATGAATTGAAAAGTCCTCGCCTTGCTGAAGAGCAGTTCGAATTCGTCGCGGCCGAGTTCAATGAGCTTCTAGCATTCCGGTCAAAGGAGTTGAGCAACGGCGCCATGCTCACTGCCCCATCCGCAAACTTCGACGACGTGTTCAAGCAGGAGATCGTCGATGAGGCAACGCACGAAACAAAGTTTACAACGCAGGGTACTGTAGTGAATGACAAACTCAAACCAACAGTATGAGGCGCTGCAAGCTGAATATAAGCGGCGGTATGACGCCGTGCTCAATCCGCTTGCTGAGGCGCTACGCGCATTCCTGGCCGAATGCTTAAAGGGCGAACTTAGAATCGACCGTGTAGCCGCACGCCCGAAGGATGTTGATCGGTTTGTTGCTAAGGCCCCCAAACTTAATGACGGCAGACCGAAGTACGCCGAGCCCCTGGAGCAAATCCAGGACCAGGTCGGCGCTCGCATCATCACGTTCTATCCGACCGATGTGGCCAGGCTCGATCCTGTCGTCAAAAAATGGTTCAACCCGATTGAGTTCAGGGATCATGTTCCCGAATCCGAGTGGGAATTTGGCTATTTCGGGCGGCACTACGTATTGGCCATTCCCACGGATGTAATCGACGACCGCTGGGATAAAGCTATGATTCCTCGTTTTTTTGAATTGCAGGTAAAAACGCTTTTTGAGCACGCATGGTCCGAAGCCGAACACGATCTCGGCTACAAGCCCGGCGAACAGCCACTTACATCGGACGAAACGCGCCGGCTCGCCTATACATCGGCCCAAGCTTGGGGCGCTGATCGTATGTTCGACGAATTATTTCGCGCGCGAACCGCTAAAGCGGGGCGCGCAACGGTCTAGATTTGCTATATTGGCTTGATACTAGTCCCGCCAAAGCGGACGAATCTGTACCCGTCGCCGGGGGCAGTGGGTTCCGCGTCCCGCTTACGGCGGCGCTATGCTGACGCTCCTGCGGCTGCCCTGATTGCCGGTCTCGGGGTTCGCGACTGGCCTGCGCTTCGCATTCGGCCAGACGCTATCTTACGGCCGAGAGGTGGAGACAAGGCCGCAGCTGGGCCTAGATTTGAGTTGCGCCTGTAGCATCCATTCTATGCCCCAACTCCTTCAGGCGCGCTTCCAAGTCTGGCCGCATCTTGTCCAAAAGTGTCTTTGCCTCAAACATAAACCGAACCACGTTATCCGGAGGTCGATAATTTGGGTCCTTCTTATACTCGGCGGCGACGAAATTCACGCAAGCGGTCAAAACCTCGATAAACCGCTTCGGCGTCCTGATCGTGCCGTACCTTTTGTCTTTGATCTCTTCAAACCCCCATGGCCACGGAAACTCATCGTTCCAGTTTTCTTTCCACCGATCGTATTTGTACAATAGGTTCCATCGGCGCCAATAATTGAGTTCGCCAAGATCAGCTTTCAAAGCGGCTTCAATTAGCGGGTTTGCGCGACACTCATACGCGTAGATGTAATTCCAATACTTGCCGTCGCTGAGCCACACATACACATTCGGGAAATTGCTGTACTCGCCTCGCAGTTCCATCTCGAAAAGATGAATTTGCCGGTTACATCCCTGGCAGGCCAAGCCTCTTGTGTTGTAGACGGTTGCACAGTCGCCGATGCCGTATTTTGGCTCATGGTCATGCTCTATCACCAAGCTATGATCCTGGTCACAGAGCGCGCACTTGAATTTCTGCTTTTCAGCTAGGACGACGACGAGCTGCTGAAGGCCATAGTCTAGCCGGCTAAATCCCGAGGATTTCTTCCTCAATAATTCAGGCGGCAGCTTTTGCCAGAGCTCAAAGGATGCGCTCATCGCCCCCCCCGTCAGACCTCACTCTCTGACGTAAGGCGGCGGTGTGGCCAAATTTAGTCTGTAAATTTGACGGGTAGCCGCTTCCCGCTAGTCCATTTGATCTCCAACGGCTTCGCACGCGTCATTGCCACTGATCGTCTCTATGCTTCCTAAAAGTCGTGGTGTGACCAACGATGTACTAGCCGTTGTCCCGTTGTTACGATCCTGATACGTTACGGAATGCTGATTGAGGATGGGGTAGTACGTCTCAGCGCGTCCGACTTGGTGGGGCACCTCAATTGCCGCTACCTGACGGGCCGTGACTTTGCCGTCGCTCGCGGAGAACTTGAAAAGCCCACTGTCTGGGATCCGGTTTTGGAGGTTCTTGCGGAGCGTGGCGCCCTGCATGAACAAAGCTACCTAGATCACCTTGAGGCAAACGGCTATCCGATCGTGAGCATCGACGGCAAGGCCATTGACACGAGTTCGGTCGCGCAAACGTTCGATGCGATGCGCTCAGGAGCCTCCATCATCGCGCAGGGCGCTCTTCGGGTAGCTCAGTGGGGCGGACGGTTGGACATTCTGCGCCGCGTCGAAAAGCCGAGCGATCTAGGCGCGTGGTCGTATGAAGTCATCGATACCAAGCTGGCGCGGGAGACCAAAGGTAATACTGTCCTCCAGATATGCCTATACTCCGATCTCTTAGCGGACGCGCAGAAGCTTACCCCTGAATTCGCCTACGTCGTGGCTCCCGGATCGGACTTCGAACCCCAAGCGTTTCGTTTCGCCGATTATGCGGCGTACTACCGTCGCGTTCGGAAAAGCTTGGAGCGCGCCGTATCAACCGGGACCGACGAAGAGCTGTACCCCGAACCGAAGCCCCACTGCGACATTTGCCGATGGCGGCTTCAATGCGACGCGAAGTGGCGGAGGGACGATCACCTCACGCTCGTCGCCGGCATCTCGAAATCGCAGATCGGCGAATTTGCACGGCACGACGTCACGACGGTCGCGGGGCTCGCGGCTGTTGCGCTACCCCTTCCCTGGAAGCCAGATCGAGGAGCCGTCCGCAACTACGAGAAAGCCCGCGAGCAGGCGCGCATTCAAGTGCAGGGTCGCGCCGAAGGGAAGGTAGTCTATGAAGCGCTGACGACTCAGCCGGGCTTTGGACTTTCGTGCTTGCCCGTTCCTTCGGACGGCGACATCTTTCTCGATTTCGAAGGCGATCCGTTCGTGGACGAAGGCGGACTGGAGTTTCTTTTCGGCTACGCCTTCAAAGAGGGCGGCGCCGAGCGATACGTCGCAGACTGGGCGCTGTTGCGGGCGGATGAGAAAGCAGCCTTTGAGCGGTTCGTCGACTTGGTGATCGCTCGGCTGAAAATGTACCCTGACCTCCGCATCTATCACTACGCCCCGTACGAGCCGGCGGCGCTCAAGCGTCTCATGGGCCGGTACGCTACCCGCGAAGACGAAATAGACCGCATGCTTCGGGCCGGTATGTTCGTCGACCTGTATTCCGTTGTCCGACACGGCATACGCGCTAGCGTGGAGAGCTATTCGATCAAGAAGCTGGAGCCGCTGTATGAGTTCGAGAGAACCGTGGGATTGCTGGATGCTTCCGCGGTTCTTGCGAAGGTCCAGGCGAGCCTTGAGCTCGGCGACTTTGAAGCGATCGGCCGAGAGGAACGGATCGCCGTTGAGGGGTATAACCGGGACGACTGCCTGTCTGCATGGAAGCTGCGCGACTGGCTAGAAACCGTTCGATCCAGCCTCATAGCGCGAGGAGCGGCGATCGATCGGCCGTCGCCAAGAACCGGCGAAGCGAGCCAGGACCTTAGCGATTGGCAGCAGAAGATAGCGGCGCTCGCCGGTCGATTAGTTCACGACGTGCCGGTCGATCCGGCCGAACAGACCGCCGAGCAGCGCGGTCGCTGGCTGCTCGCGCATGTTTTGGATTTCCACCGGCGGGAGGATAAGGCGGTTTGGTGGGAGTATTTCCGGCTCTCTGCTTTGTCAGGCGAAGAGCTGCTGGACGAGCGCGCCGGCCTTTCAGGTCTGACTTTCATTGAGACGGTCGGCGGTACCGCGAAGGCGCCGATCCATCGGTATCGATTCCCTCCGCAAGATACAGATTTGCGAGGCGACGAAGACGTGCGGAATCTCGGCGGCGCGAAGTTCGGAAAAGTCTCCGAAATCTCGCTCGAAGAGCGGACGGTCGATATCAAGAAACGGCAGGATACAGCGAACGTACATCCAGAGGCCGTCTTTGCTCACACGGTCATCAGCGCGCAGGAACTCGCAAATTCGCTGGTGCGGGTCGGTGAATATGTTGCCGACAACGGATTGTTAGGAGAGGGACCGTATCAGGCCGCGCGCGACCTACTCTTGGTCGCGACGCCCCGAGTGGCTGGCATGTCGCTGCGGGAGGCAGATGAAACTGTGCTAGCCGCCGCGATGCGCATTGCGCCCCATATCGAGTGCGGAATTTTGCCCGTTCAAGGTCCACCCGGCGCTGGAAAGACGCACATCGGCGCGCGAATGATCTGCACCGTCACGAAGGCTGGGCAGAGCGTCGGTATCACCGCTAACAGCCACAAAGTCATACGCAACGTGCTCGATGAAACACTCAGAGCCGCGGATGAGCTTGGGATATCGGTCCAGTGCATGCAGAAGGTATCGGAAAAAGAAGATGATCTGCAGTACCTGCGGTTCACGACGGATAACGGGAAGCTGTTGGCTGCGATCGGCACCACCTGCCAAGTCGCCGCGGGCACCGCGTGGCTGTGGGCGCGGCCCGACGCGTTTCAGTCCGTCGACACGCTGTTCATCGACGAAGCGGCCCAGATGTCGCTCGCCAATGTCTTGGCAGTCTCCCAAGCCGCGAAAAGCATCGTGCTCCTGGGCGATCCGCGGCAGCTTGAGCAGCCGATGCAAGGCAGTCATCCGGAGGGTTGTGACGTGTCCGCGTTGACGCACATCCTCGGTCCGCATGCGACGATCCCTGCCGATCGCGGGCTATTTCTAGAGGAGACGTGGCGGTTGCACCCGAAGATATGCGCCTTCACGTCGGAACTGTTCTACGAAAGCCGGCTGCATTCCCGGCCCGGCCTTGAGCTTCAGGAGATCAAGTCTAACGGCAGAATATCGGGATCTGGCTTGCGATATCTTCCGGTTGCTCACGAGGGCAACCAAAGCTCGGCCCCCGAGGAAGCGGACAAGATCAAAGAGCTAGTCGAAGAGATTCTCTCTTCAAACGCGGTTTGGATAGACCGGGAGGGCAAGGAAGCGCCGATTGGAGTCGAAGATATCCTGATCATCGCTCCATACAATGCGCAGGTGTTCGAACTCCAGGACCGGATACCGGGCGGCAGGATCGGCACCGTGGACAAATTCCAGGGGCAGGAAGCGCCGATCGTTATCTACTCGATAACGACATCCAGCTATCTGGATGCGCCGCGTGGAATGGAATTCCTGTACAGCGCAAATCGATTGAACGTGGCGAGTTCCCGTGCCCGAGCGACCTGCGTTCTCGTCGGCTCGCCGGCGATCTTCGAGGCCGAATGCCGGATCCCTCGGCAGATGCAATTGGCTAATGCCTTCTGCAGATATTTAGAAATGGCCGAGGCGATCTGAGGCGCGACGCAGTCCGTTTGAAACGGAAACGTCGCCGACGAGGCTATTTCCACCATTTACTTTTAGATACAGGTTCTTAAGTGTTCCTCGCGTTAGCGGACCACGATCGAACGTGCCATGCAGTCACTTGCTACGAAGCACCCCGACGCGAAAGGGGCGATGTCGCTGACATTGCGTTTCCTGAGACAGCCTGCCGTCTTAAGGCCAGAAGGCCGGCCCGTTCCTGTGCCGAGGGGAGGGAATCGGGACGAAGGACAGCCAGGAGTTCGGCCAGCGCAACCTGGAGGAATGTGCTAACTTCCGCCTCCCGAATGTGGGTGACCGGTGGGATTTGCTCCTGATTTGGACGGCGGGAATTCAGCGCAGGGCTACGCTTAGACGCCGGAGAGACTTTTCAGGGGGCGAAAGATGACCGAACGATCAGGTGTGTTTGTGCTTCAAAAAGACAATTCGCTTATTTCGATGGAGCCTACCGAGTTTGCGAAGGAGGACGATTTCCAGCGGCTGTTGGGGAGCTTTCCCGCACTGCTGGTTGGCGATCAAATTGACCCAGAGAACCCCAGACGCTGGGCGCTGGTAAAACGTGAGCAGCCGATCGCGACCGATGAAATTGGCTCCACGCAGTGGTCGATCGACCATCTTTTTCTGGATCAGGATGGTATACCGACGCTCGTCGAGATCAAACGCCAAAGCGATTCCCGCATCAGGCGCGAAGTTGTCGGACAAATGCTCGACTATGCGGCCAATTGTGCGACTTATTGGTCGATTGAGATGCTTCAATCGAATTTCGAGAAGACCTGTGAGAACGCAGGAACGTTGAGCGAAGCGATTCTGAGTGAATTGATAGGTCCCGAGCAAACGGCCGCAGAATTTTGGGGGCAGGTAAGGACCAATCTACAGGCTGGGAGGATCAGGATACTCTTCGTTGCAGATGCCATTCCTCTGGAACTACGGCGTATCGTGGAGTTCTTAAACAAGCAGATGGATCCTGCCGAAGTTCTGGCCATCGAGCTGCGCCAGTACGCCGGTCAAGGTCTGAAGACTATTGTACCGGTAGTTTTTGGTCAAACACAGGAGACGGTAAACAAGCGGGCCGGTGGCGCGGCCGGGCAACATTGGGATGCGGAGAGCTTGTTTGCAAAATTGAAGAAAAAGGTTGGAGCACGCGAGTTTGAGATTGCCCAAAAAATCTTTGACTGGATGCGGAAGGATGGGCGACCGTTGCGTTTCGGGACTGGGCGTGAAAACGGTTCGGTCTATCCAGTCTTTCGTCCTGGCGGAGTGAATATAAATCCTGTCTACCTTTCGACAGACGGTAAACTATGGTTTCAGTTCGGGTCATTGGATCGAAAACCCGTCTTTGGGCTCCTTGCCAAGCGACGGGAGTTGATGACGCGCTTCGGTGCAGTGAAGGACGCTGGCTTTGTCGAGGCCGATCTCACGCGATATCGTTCGATCGCACTCAGCAAAGTCGCCGCTGATCCGGACGGGCTGGCGAAAATTCTTTCCGCGTTCGAATGGATGGACGAGCAGATCGGTCATCAGCCCCCGTCCTAAGTAAGAGCCGACTGGTTCGGGTTGTGCTATGGGGGATAACCAGGGGGGCGTAGTGAGAGAAGACGCATTCAAAGCATGGCTCGAAGCTGGGGGCGCAAGAACAAAGGATGGACGCAACACGCGCTCCTATGCCGTTCGCACCATCGAAAATAATCTAGCAGCTCTAGGTTCGCCCCATGCGGATCTGGACGGCGCGTGGAAGGCGGATCGCTTCGAACAACTGCGCCAGAGGCTTAAGGAGCTGCGCGAGGATTTCGCGGCAGGCGGTACTGATTACCGTATCTTGATGCCCCAAGCGAGCAAACCCAATAATCGGCTCTCGAGCTGGCGGTCCTGGCTGGGCCAATATGGTCAGTTCCTGGGTGGTGAGCCGCGAGGCGAACGTGATGCCGATCGAATCCGGCAGCATGTACTCGAACACTATATTGAGACTGCGCGGGAACGCGATGCCGAAACGGTGGATGTACTGGTCGGCGATGTGAATGAAGCGCTTGGACTCAACCAGGCTTGGCCGAATATCTGCCAAGCCGTCGCCGGCCAAAGATTTCTTGAAATGGCCGAGGTCAAGCCGCCCGAACGGATCGGCGCGAACCAAAGTTCGGCGACGGTCTTCCGGTTTCACTTGAGCGAAGCGATCGACAACCGCGACAGTGCGAGTGGCCCACGACCTTTTGTCTTGTTCGACACAGCAGGAGCGGCGTTCAAGCCGGTCCTGAACTACAACCGCCAAACGGGCCGTTCTGCCTATCGGATCAAGCCGCTGGGTGCCGGCAACACGGCAGAGGAGGCCTTAGAGGTCGACACCATCGCCGAGGTTGCACGCGCCATGCTCATCGACGGCCGCCCTGCCAGAATTCAATCCGTTAGCGGTGGCGCGGTCAATTACATCGCCTATGGAAAACATAGACTTGTACGATATGAACTCGATCCGACAATCGCCAAGGAGATCGGAGTTCCGCCGCGAGGGGAGATTCCCAAGGCGCCGTCGCTCGATCGGGATGCCCTGGAAGAACGTGAAGCCCAGAATGAAACGAAACACTACATGGCTCAACCATCCAATTTGATCATTTATGGGCCGCCCGGAACTGGCAAAACCTACGCGACCGCGGCGGAAGCCATCCGGTTGTGCGGTGAACCAGTGCCAGACGACCGCGAAGAACTGATGGCGATCTACCGTCGTCTGTCGGACGCCGGCCGTATCGAGTTTGTCACCTTCCACCAGTCGATTTCGTATGAGGACTTCGTCGAGGGACTTCGGCCAACGCAAGCGAGCGAAGACGGCGCCGGCTTCGAGTTGAAATCTGAACAAGGCGTATTCCGCCGAATCGCGAGGCGCGCGGAGACAAGCACGGGCCCCGGTGACGCAAATTTCTCGATCGGCGGTCGGCAGGTCTTCAAGATGTCGATCGGCGAGGCCGCAAACCCCGATGATGCTTATCTGTTCGAGGAGGCGATCACGGGCGGCTATACGCTGCTCGGCTTTGAGGACATCGACTGGAGCGACGACCGCTTCGCCCATCGTGACGCGATCATAGAAGCAGTTCGGGTCCAAGGGATTAGCGGACAGGGCGAGCCCAATGCAATGAGCGGGCGCGTCCAGATGCCCTTCATCTTCCGTAATTGGGTTAAGCTCGGCGATATCGTCGTCGTGTCCAAGGGCAACAGCCGATTCCGAGCCATCGGCGAGGTTACTGGAGAGTATCAGTTCGTTCCGCGGGAAGGCGGGGACTACGGCCATCGTCGGGCGGTGCGCTGGTTGTGGGTTGATCGCGCGGGCGTGCCCGCGAGCGAGATCTATGCGCGCAATTTTTCTCAGAAATCTATCTATCTGCTGACTGACGCCGAACTGAACATGCCGGCGCTCGAACGCTACATTGCCAGCCAGCAGCACACAGGCACCGGTGCTCCCGAGCCATTCGTACTGATTATCGATGAAATCAATCGCGCCAATATCTCGAAGGTCTTCGGTGAACTAATCACCTTGCTAGAGCCGGACAAGCGTATCGGCCAGGCGAATGCGCTGAAGGTCCGACTACCATACTCGGGTGACGTTTTCGGTGTACCGGCGAATCTACACATCATTGGAACGATGAACACCGCGGATCGCTCGATCGCACTTCTCGACACCGCTCTTCGGCGCCGGTTTGATTTCCGCGAACTGATGCCCGATGCATCGCTGCTTGGCACAGTGGACGGTATCGACCTGCCTACTCTTCTCAGCATAATCAACGAGAGGATCGAGTATCTGTTCGACCGCGAGCATCAGATCGGCCACGCCTATTTCATGCACTGCAAGACCCGAGCGGAAGTCGACGAGGTGATGCGACACAAGGTGATCCCGCTGCTCGCCGAATATTTCTACGAAGATTGGGCGAAGGTCGCGTCGGTCCTAGGTGATGGACACGACGGCGAGGGCGACCATGAAGGGCAGTTCATCGATCGCCGTCGGCTCAAGCCACCAAAGAGTATGGGCGCAGACGAGGATACGGCTCCTCGGTATCGGTGGAGCGTCCGCGATGCTTTCTCCTACGACGGCTTCGCCTCTGGATGATCCGTCGCACAATTCTCGAATGGGAAACGATCCGCTACGGCTGGTCGGCCGATGAAATCCCGGCCCACGCCGCCGATCGCATCGCCGCGGTGGCGGCAGCGTCCTCGCTCTCAGGCCGGGGCGGCGGCGGTGTCCTCGAGCATGGCCGCAAGGGCCTCCGCGCGAGGGGCATCGTCGGCGTGATTGCCGCCGACGGCTGTGAGATGGAAATCCTGCCCAAAATCGACTTCCCGGGTGAGGATAGCGCCGAAGCAATCGGGAGCATCCGGCGCCGCCTCGTCCACATGATCGCGGTCGCGCTGGACCTGAGGATCGATGCGGGCCACGTCACGAAGCTGGGCTGGCAGCGCGAGACACTGCTCGAAATCTTGATCCGGTTGTTTTCGGAGAAGCTGGTCGATGCCGTCCGCCACGGCATGCCGAGGCGCTATGTCGAACACGCCGATGACCTGCCCCTGCTGCGCGGCCGTCTCGATGTGACGCGCCAATTCACGACGCTTTTCGCCGAGCCGTCGCGGCTGGCCTGTCGGTTCGATGCGCTGACTGCCGATATTGCCCTCAACCGAATCATGAAAGCTGCAGTTGCTCGGCTCACTCGCATTGCGAGGACCGCCGACAACCAGCGTCGGTTGGGGGAGCTGGCATTCGCCTATGCCGACATAGCGAACGAGCCGATTTCATCGTTACGCTGGGATCAGGTCGTACTCGATCGCACAAACAGCCGCTGGCGCGAGTTGTTCAACCTCGCTCGCCTGCTGCTTGGCGAGCGTTTCCAGACGACCTCTTCCGGCGGAAGTGACGGATTCTCCCTTCTGTTCGAGATGAGCTCGCTGTTCGAGGAATATGTCGCCCGGATGTTGAAGCGTGCTCTGCTCGACACAGGTCTCCATGTCGTCAGCCAAGGCGGACGACTGTACTGCCTCGAAACCGACGATCGGCATGGCCTGTTCCAGACCCGGCCAGATATCCTGGTCAAGCGCGGCGACGAGGTCGTGCAGATCATAGACACAAAATGGAAGAGGATCTCAGCCCATATCGATGATCCCAAGCAAGGCGTATCGCAGGGGGACGTCTATCAGATGATGGCGTATGGCCAGCTTTATAAATGTGCCCGACTGACACTCCTCTATCCTCACCATGCTGCTGCCAATCGTGGCGAGGGTGTGCACGCAGCGCATCGAATGACGGGATGCAGCCATTGGCTCGAAACCGCTACAATCGACATTGGTCGGGACGAAATGTTCCGCGAGCGGTTGAGGGCGATCACCGACCTCCAACCGGAATGCCGATTGTGAAATCCTCTGCTCTTACGAGAGCCTGCGGCGGCGGCTGCGTTTTTTCGAGCGCGGAGCTTTGAGCCGTCTGTGAATTACTTCCTCGGCTTTGGCTTGTAGTACAGGGAATCCAGAAACGCCACGCGGCCGTCCCAAATCGCCCTGGCCTGCGTGCCCGCCGGGCGCGGCGACATCCACCATTCGGAAATGAGAATCCGTTCTATGACGGAATCCCAATAACGCTCATATTCGTGGTGGCCAAGTTTGATGCCGAACGCCTTGCACAGGCCGTCCCGATTCTCCGAATCAAAGCATACGAAATAGTCCGGACGCTTCATGGCCAACAGCCGGGTCGCCGTCGCGAGACCGTGCCGCCGCCTTCCCGGATACGCGCCCACATACGCGTCGATGAACTGAAGATACTCATCGCGCCGCACTTCACCCCTCATGGGAATGGCGTCGAGGGCGCGCGAGAGAGCGGAACTGTTCGCGTTCACAAGTTTCTTGAAAACGCCCGCACCGAACATCGACCCGAACCAGCCCCAAGGCACATCACCCTCCGGCGCAAAACCGCCAACGCCCTGACGTTCGGGCTTGGACATACGGGACAGTGAGCCCTTGGTTTCAAACAACCGGCGCGCCTCTTCAAGCACGGCAATCCGCTTATCGACGCCGTGCTGCCGGTCTGCCAGCACGCGCTGATAGTAAGTGCTCCATGGCATTTTTAGGAGCGGCGTCAGGAGCGGCGGCTTCCCGCCGCGCTTGTCGTTGAAGTCGCCGGCCATGCCCTTGCGCCGCTGGCGGAACAGATTCCATAGCGATCGATACTGCTTGAGTTCGTCAGACTCAAAATAGTCAGCCGAATCCCAGTAGCGAGCTAGCGTCTTATCAAGGCTCCGCTTGGTCGCCCCGGATGGATCGTCGCTTGCATTGAAAAGAAGGCAAGCCTCGGCGTTCGCACTAAAAGCCGCAGCTGTAAAATTGGCGCTTCCAATCAGGCATGACCAGTCCTTGGCCGAAGTCTCGAAAAGATAAAATTTGGGATGAAATAGTTCCGAACTATCCTTCATGAATTTCACCCGTTCGTCGCTCAGGAAATGCTCGATGAACGACGGATGCGTTTGATAGAAATGTATGCCGACAATCCCTTGCTGTATTTTGCGGTCGTGCTTGAGCAGTTCTTTGTATCCCGAAAAGTTGTGAGATGCCCAAGCGACCGCAAATGACAATTTCTTGTGCCGGGCGACTAGCTGCGCGAAGGCTTTTTCGAGGGCCGCGGGTGTGGTGAGAAGGCGCATTCACTCAAGTTACGGGCGAATAGCGAACGGATCAACTATCTGCCGGCGCGTCCGGCGTTGCCGGACCGGGCTCTTGCACGCTGAGCTCCCTCACCGCCTGCGCAGTGAGCCCGCCAATGGGATTGCGGTCTCGGACCTTCGAGCTTTGATCCCTCGCGTAATAATAATGTACCCCGCGCCGGGGGCACTCGGTCCCTCGTCCCGCCGAGTGGCGGCGCTATGCTGACGCTCCTGGGGGTGCCATTTTAACCGGTCGCGGGGCCGCGCTCGTCTCGCGTGCTGCCTGCGGCGTCGCATTGCTCACGCTCGTCGGGTGCCTTTGTCCGCTCCGCGATTGGACAGGGGCAGCCTTGCGGCTGACTTTGTTTGTTTGGAGTGTGGGGCCTGCGGCCATTTTCTTTAGAGAGGGGCGTGCCGCCCCCAGGCCGTCAAGGCAACCCTTCGGGGGGAAAACGGCGGGCCGTGTAGTCGCCCCAAGAAAGACGGGCTCCGGCCCGCGCCACCCCGCTCGTTTTCCGGCCTGTGACGGCCAACCCCCGCTCATCGGCGCTCGCCTAGTTCCGGTTGCATGCGCAACCGGCAGACTAGGAGAGAAAGATGAGAACCGATGTTTATCAGAAAATCACCGATCAAATCGTTGCGGCGTTGGAGCAAGGCGTCCGGCCTTGGCAACAGCCGTGGCAGGCCGAGCATAGCGCGGGACGCATCACGCGGCCCTTACGCGGCAACGGCATTCCGTATCAGGGTATCAATGTGTTGATGTTGTGGTCGGCAGCCATCGAGAAGGGCTACGCGGCGCCTATCTGGATGACCTTCAAGCAGGCGCTCGACCTCAAGGCCAATGTCCGCAAGGGTGAGCGCGGCAGCCTTGTCGTGTACGCCGACAAGATCATCCGCACCGAGACGAACAAGAGCGGCGAGGAAGCGGAACGCGCCTTTCCCTTCATGAAGGGCTACACCGTCTTTAATGTCGAGCAGATCGACGGACTCCCTGCGCATTACTACGCGAAGCCGGAAGCCCGGACGGATACCGTGCAGCGCATCGCTCATGCCGAATCATTTTTTGCAACTACCGGAGCCAATGTCGTTCACGGCGGCAGCCGGGCTTGTTACGTCTATTCGACCGACAACATCCACATGCCCTGCATCGATTTCTTTCGGGACGCGGAGAGCTATTACGCGACGCTGGCCCACGAGACCACGCACTGGACGCGGCACAAGTCGCGCCTCGACCGCGAATTCGGGCGCAAGCGTTTCGGCGACGAAGGCTATGCCATGGAGGAGCTTGTCGCCGAGCTTGGTTCCGCGTTTCTCTCCGCCGACCTCGAATTGACGCCCGAGGTTCGCGACGACCACGCCGCCTATATCGCGTCGTGGATCAAGTTTCTCAAGGGAGACAAGCGGGCGATCTTCACCGCATCCTCGCATGCGCAACGCGCGGCGGATTTCCTGCAAGGCTTGCAGGAGCCCGCAATCGCTGAGGCAGCGGAGTGAGTACCGTGGCCAGGCCCGACACCATCATCATCGACGGCTATGTCTTTAGCTGGCAGCAGATTTCCGAACTCCGCCGCCAGCAGCTTGAGGCGTGGAAGGCGGAACAGTGCCGTCAGCCTGCATTGTTCGAGTTGAATTACGATTACCGGCCAGGGGCGGTACGTACCGCCGCTGATCGCTACCGGGAGCCGAGCTTGTTCGCCGCGATGACGGAAGCCGATCCGTGATGCGCGCCTCGACTTCGAGCCCCAATCTGGAGGCGCATTTTTTTGCCTAGCAGCCGCCCGGCGCCGTCGTCAAGGCAGCTGGGGCTCACCGGATGCGCTCAATTACAGGTACCTTGAAACCAAGGCTTTCGAGAAATCGGGGCGAGACCTCGACTCGGCGAAAATTCTCCAGTGGTTCACCGGGGAGTTCGTAGACATGTGCGAACTCGGGATCATGCTCCCGGAAGCCGGTCATTTTGCTGGGCGGATGCAATATGTACTCTTTTGGCGTTCTTTGGCCAATTTCGCGATCATAAGCGTGAACCGCGGCTAGCGGACTCTCTGCCATCAGATCAGCGTCAGCTCCCGCAATGAGGTCGTGCGGATGTCCATTTATCAAAACGTACCGCTTCATCGCTTATTTCTCCGCGAGCGAATTGGCTTATTGGCGAGCGAGGATTCCGCGCGCTGCTTGGGCGCCCAGTACCATTGGTCGTATCCAATCAGATCCATTGCCGCCCGAATGTCCGCCAACTCTTCCATGCTGAATCGATTAAGAAGCATCAAAACCGGGGTGCCACTGGGCAAGACCGCACCCGCCGCCTCAACGAGGAGATATTCACTGGTGGACTCACTTCCGTGAGAGCCCCGGCCGCTCGCACCGCGTCGGATGTAGGTGGCCCATTCCTCCGCGCGCCGGTAACACTTGGCGGCTTCGACTTCATCTTCACCACGCACGTTGAACTCCCTGCTTCCCATCAATCACCGGATACGCTCGATAATGGCAACCTTGACACCCAGGCTTTCGAGAAATCGCGCCGACACGTCGTCCGCAAAATGTTGTTCCAGCGGTTCTCCTGGCAGTTCATAGACATGTAAAATATCAGCAGAGTGTGCCTGGAAGCCGGACGCTTTGTTAGGTGGGTGTGAAATGTATTCCTTCGGAGGGCCCGCCTCGCTGTTGTGATCGACGACTCGAATTGCAGCTAGATAGTCTTCTGCTATCAGGTCTGCTTCAGTCGCCGACCATCTTTGCGGATGTCCCATCATAAACAAATACCGTTTCATGCTTTGCGTCTCCTGGATCGGTGTGTGGCTTTTATCGAACGCTTGTTTTCGCGCGCTGGTGGAGCGGCCGGTACAATTGGTCGTACGAGGAGATATTCACTGGTGGACTCGCTGCCGTAAGCTCTCCGGATCATTCGGTCGCTGTCATGACGCCGTCGCGGCTCCTGAACTCAGCCTCGGCGCGTAAAAGTAGTTCGTTGTCACGCGCGTAATAATCCTGGGGGAGACCGGCTGTTCGTCGGCATGCCGGCAGGCCGAGCAATCTCTCGATCTCGTCGAGACGCCTTGTCGCCAAATAGAGACAGTATGAGGTACTGAACGCTCCGATCGGAATTTCGCCGAGACGCTTGACACTTTCGGCCACGCCGTCGGTGTTACCGCTTCGCATGGCGTAGGTGAGTTTTCCGATGTCGGCGCCGCCGTGCGTTTCCCAGGCATCAAGGCTGAGGTCCCCCCATCCGATTTTTGTCACCTCTACCGCAACCTGAACCCTAATTTCCGCCGTGAGTCTTTTCATTGTCTGCCCCTCGGTATCAAACCCTCCCGCGCCCCGTTTAATTGGACCAGGCCTTGCCGATCGACTCGTCCAGCAAGATTTGCCGCGCTCGCAACGCCGCGACTCGCGCAGGATGCCCTCCGCCAAGCACCTCCAGAGCATCAATGAGCATCGCTATCGCCTCTCGATCCGCCCTCGAACGATGCTGGTAATTGTTCGTGTCCTCCAAGCGTTCAGCAGCGAAATCGATAACTTGTTGCGAACGTTGATCCCGCTCACGCAAATTCATAATCTGGCTTCGCACTCACCGAGCCAACGCTAAATCTCTCGCTGAGCTGCGCGCAATCGCGGCACGCTAGTCGATGCCGATGCCTGTGGATGAATCGCCCTTTATTTGAGATTGTTCTTCAACAAAGCTGCTGTTTTTCGCGGGTTAGTGCCTTTTGCACGTTGTCCACAGCAAACCCGCGTTTGCATGAGACGCTGGGACGTTTTACTCAAGCGGGCCCGTTGCCTCGGCTCCTTGAACAAAAAATACCACGGTTCTTGCTTTCGTGCTTTGGGAGCTGGTTCCAGGCGGGCAGCTGGCGAAAGTCCACCGTGCCCCAATACTCGACGAAACAGTGCGTCGCAGCGAAACTCCGTCTCGACGCGCTGCGATCAATGGGGAAATGTGTCCCGGGCCGGCTTTTTCCTATTGGTCTTCTTGTTCATTTCCCGTTGAGCCAGTTCGACGTATCGCGCTATTTCTTCTGCGGCGCCGGGGGCAGGCACCCCCGCGTTGACCACTGTATTTCAGGTGGGAGAGATCGAGGGGCAGCCGGACTTTGTCGATCGTTCGTTTGAGGATCGACAGGTACACGCCCTTCGTATAGCGCGCGCCCTCGCTTTGCCTGATGATCGAGTCATGGCCGATCGGTTCGTCGATCCAGGCAGCGCCGAGCGCTACCAAACCTAAAGCGCGGTCGAAGAAGAAATCGCGCCGAAAACCCTGAGCGGATCAGTCGCGCATCGTTCACATCAAAAATGCAGCGCGATCAGCGCAGGCTGAGATTGCCCTGACTTCATTTGCCGCACCCTCGCCGCCGGCTGCATCCGGGCCTGAAGACGATGGTCCTGACCCCGCCCGTGTAGGGCCTCTACTCATCGTCGATATCCTTGAATCGAACCCGTATTGCGTGTATAGTTTTTATCCTACCCTCCCTCAAGCAAACGCTCTCATACGTGTCAGGACCGGGTGACAGTTCCTTGAAGTCTGCCGCAGGTTGACCCACGAGCCTCAGGTAGGGCGCCACTTTAAATGAGCCGCGACGTAATTTTCGACATAGAAGCAAGGCCCGTCCCAGAGCCGTTGGTTGGCTACAATAAGGTTGCGTCAATCTACGAGCTTAGACAGCTCGGCCTTCCGACCCTAAATGGGATCGTCGTCACAGCTTGGAACAACGCCGTCGCACGCCAAGTTAGTGACTACATTGCAAAACAGGGTTGGCCGCAAATAATGGTTCGCAGCGACAAGAGGCCTGAGACGTTGGACAATCCGAGAGGTGGATATCTATTTGATATCCACTCGCTTCCGGAGGTCCTTGCTCCATTATTCGCGGCTGGCCGAATTGTGATTTTACTAGAGCCGGCGAATAGGTACGACAACCTTTATGGGATTAACGCACTTTTCAGCTCCGGTTCAGATGAAGTGGTTCTTGAAGTCGTAGGACCCGGCTTCGACGTTACCGACATTAACCGGGGCGACCTTTCTCCTCATGAGCGCATTGATATTGCGATCCGCAATGAGCGCGTGAGAGCACGCGTGCTTCGAAGGACCCAGGTCACTCAAGCCGAGTACGAAGACTCGGTATTTCATCGATTGACTAAAATTGGCCGTGAAGTACTTTCGCGACAGGGAATAGCGAAGGAATGGTCGACACACTCGACCGACCTAAAAACCGTTGGTTGGGACTTCCTACAGGAGAGCGGATATTCCCTTCTCAATAGGTCGCAATATAAGCCACTGCCTGATGCCTATCTGGTCCGGCTCGTCGGCTATCTTCGTGATCTGCCTTGGCGCATAGCAGAAACCGGCGCCGACACCCATTATGCAACCTCAGTCTCCCTCCTTAGGCCGAGCGAAGCTCCGCGCTTCATCTTTTGGGATGTCGTCCGACCGTCACGCAAATATGCCGTTCCAACATAGGAATCTGGAAGAGCCATTGGATGACGACACGGGGCGGTTGTGCCAATTGTGGTCGCGCGTGATTGATATCCACACGCTGGACGAGGAGAAATTCGCGTCTGATAGCCCTGCGGAGCCCTACGGGCTCAGTGCCACGAAGGAGAAGCACATGTTGCAAGTGTTTTCCGATCCTCGGTTCGATCAGCACTTTGGCGGCCGATTGATGCAGGTGTTCCTCTATGTGACCGATGAGTGCAATTTGCGATGCACGCAATGCTACTATAAGCCGTGGCTGAAAATCGGCCACGCGGAGATGCCGACAGACGTTATTGTTGCTCTACTGCATAAGTTTCGGCAACTTGGCGCCGTCAAAGTATCGTTTCTCGGCGGTGAGCCGACCCTCTATGGACATGCGGAAGGCAATGAGTCGCTCCCATTCATAGTCCATTCTGCACGGGATTTGGGTTTTGAATATATCCGTGTCGTGTCCAATGGTCTGTTCGACGAAGCGCTTCTAAGTGATGATAGATTGCGCGAGGTTGACGAAATTACGTTCAGCATCGATGGCGACACCGCGGATATCCACAATGCTCTCCGAGGCCGAAACACCTATGCAAGATCACTCGCGAACCTGAGAAAAGCTGTAGACCTTGGATTCAACGTACAGGTCACCATGTGCGTCCACAAAGGCAATATCGACAGGGACGATAATGGCAGACTAATCCTCGATCGTTCAATTTCGTGGGCTCAGCAGCTCGGTGCCAAATCGATGAACTTCCATCCTGTGTTCCGAATGGGAATAGCACGCGATTCCTGGACAGGTGACGTTCACGTGTCTCCCTCGGATTGGCTAGCAGTTTACAAGGAAATTCGAACCAAGATTGAGCGCGGTCAATACGGCATCTCGGTGCGAGCACCGTTGCGCTTCGCCACGAATTCCGAATTCGAGGAGCGTTCCGGATATTACGGCTATTGTCCCGTCAAGCTCGCCGAGCGCCTAGAAATTCACCAAAACGGGCAAATGCATAGTTGTGCCTTACACAATGGCACCCCGATTTCAATTGCCAAATTTGAGCGGCGCGGCGATGTAATTTCAATCGGCTGGTCGCCTACCGACAACGAATTTGAAAAATATCCATTCAAGGAAGGAGAAGATCATCCCTGCGTGGTCATGCGTGGGTTCTCCGAGGAAGTTCGCCCGCTATGCATCTCCCTGAAGCCGGCGCAAGATGAATTTGTCTGGAAACGAATGAGCCTTGGGTGAAGTCCACATGAATGCGATTCCTCGCATGAATGAAGAGGAGGTCAAAGTAAAGTTTGTTATTCCCGTTCTTAGGACGATTGGTCTTGAGACAGTGGAGGATCTTTCCTTTGAGCAGTACATTCGCGATCCGAAAAGTGGGGATCGCGGTTTTGCGGACATAATTGTTCGTCGAGCCGATAAGGCCATTCTTCTCATCGAGCTTAAGGCGTCCGACGTGAATGTTCGATCACCGCGCGTCATACAGCAAGCGGTAAATTACGCACGCCAACACAAGACTATCATCCCGTTCGCTTTGACCTCCAACGGATGCGATATCGTGCTCATAGATGTGCTGTTGGGTGAAATGATCGAAGTGCGCCCGGAGGCGGCAGGGCGCCTTCTCGGCGAGGCTGATGCTGAACTGAAACGCCAAGCGTT
>Ga0181524_10001330_pt1 | contig 28584 bp, 27 predicted proteins | sample PEATcosm2014_Bin_34_FD_119761 | JGI IMG/M metagenome (GOLD analysis project Ga0181524, IMG submission 119761) | Peatland microbial communities from MTU Mesocosm Facility, Houghton, MI, USA - PEATcosm2014_Bin05_60_metaG | ecosystem: Environmental > Terrestrial > Soil > Wetlands > Peat | place... | reverse complement strand
GGTGTTCCGCCATGTCGAGCCCGAGGATCTGCTCAAGTTCGGCCTGATCCCGGAATTCGTCGGCCGCCTGCCGGTCATCGCGACGCTCGAGGATCTCGACGAGGACGCGCTGAAGAAGATCCTCACCGAGCCGAAGAACGCGCTGGTCAAGCAATATCAGCGCCTGTTCGAAATGGAGAATACGGACCTCACCTTCCAGGACGAGGCGCTGACCGTCGTCGCCAAGAAGGCGATCGAACGGCGCACCGGCGCGCGCGGATTGCGCTCCATCATGGAGGGCATTCTGCTGGACACGATGTTCGATCTTCCCGGCCTCGACGGGGTCGAGCAGGTGGTGATCGGGCCCGAAGTGGTCGAGGGCAAGGCGCGCCCGCTCTACATCTATTCCGAGCGCGCCGAGAAGGCCGGCTGACCGAAGAAGCCGCGCCGAGGAATGGGCGCTTTCGACGCTTGAAACTCGCGCGGCGAGCCGCCATCTTGTTCGTTGACCGTTTTCGCGTCGGCGAACGATGTGAACTCTGTTAAGCGTCGAGGCGTGGGTGCGGATTCTCGATCCGGCCGGCGTATGGCGGCGGAATCCGGCGCCCTTTTTGATCTGGGTCGGGACTCGTCGGCTGATTGGCGTTTCAAGCTCGGGGCGGGGATTCGCCCGCGCCCGGGTCACAAAGAAACAGGATCGTCCATGACCATCACCCGCAAGACCATCGCTCCCGGTTCGCTCGGAACCTATCCGATCCTGCCGTTGCGCGACATCGTCGTGTTCCCCCACATGATCGTGCCGCTGTTCGTGGGACGCGAAAAGTCGATTCGCGCCCTCGAGGAGGTGATGAAGGCGGACAAGCCGATTCTGCTGGCCACGCAGATGAACGCCGCCGACGACGACCCGGCGACCGACGCGATCTTTTCCACCGGCACGTTGGCCAAGGTCCTGCAACTGCTGAAGCTGCCCGACGGCACCGTGAAGGTTCTCGTCGAAGGCGATTCGCGCGCCCGCATCAAGGCCTATCTGCCGACCGAGGGCTACTACGAGGCGGAAGCCGAGGCGGTGGCGGACGACCCGATCGATCCGATCGAGGCGGAGGCGCTGTCGCGCTCGGTGGTCTCCGAGTTCGAGAACTATGTGAAGCTCAACAAGAAGATTTCGCCGGAGGTCGTCTCGGCCGTCACCCAGATCGAGGACTACGGCAAGCTCGCCGACACCATCGCCTCGCATCTGGCGGTCAAGCTCGCCGACAAGCAGGCGATCCTCGAGATCCATTCGATCGCCAAGCGCTTCGAGAAGTGCCTGGGCCTGATGGAGAGCGAAATCTCGGTCCTGCAGGTCGAGAAGCGCATCCGCACGCGCGTCAAGCGCCAGATGGAGAAGACGCAGCGCGAGTATTATCTCAACGAGCAGATGAAGGCGATCCAGAAGGAGCTCGGCGACGAGGACGGCAAGGACGAAATGTCCGAGCTCGAGGATCGCATCAAGAAGCTCAAGCTCAGCAAGGAAGCGCGCGACAAGGCGCTGGGCGAGGTCAAGAAGCTGCGTCAGATGTCGCCGATGTCCGCCGAGGCGACGGTGGTGCGCAACTATCTCGACTGGCTGCTGTCGATCCCGTGGCAGAAGAAGTCGAAAATCAAGAAGGACCTGCCCGCCGCGCAGGCGATCCTCGACGCCGATCATTTCGGCCTCGACAAGGTCAAGGAACGCATCGTCGAGTATCTGGCGGTGCAGCAGCGCGCCAACAAGCTGACCGGGCCGATTCTCTGCCTCGTCGGCCCTCCCGGCGTCGGCAAGACCTCGCTCGGCAAGTCGATCGCCAGGGCGACCGGGCGCGAATTCGTCCGCATGTCGCTCGGCGGCGTGCGCGACGAAGCGGAGATTCGCGGCCATCGGCGCACCTACATCGGCTCGATGCCCGGCAAGGTCATCCAGTCGATGCGCAAGGCGAAGACCTCCAACCCGCTCTTCCTGCTCGACGAGATCGACAAGATGGGGATGGATTTCCGCGGCGATCCGTCGTCGGCGCTGCTCGAGGTGCTCGATCCCGAGCAGAACGTTGCGTTCAACGACCATTACCTCGAGGTCGATTACGATCTGTCGAGCGTGATGTTCGTGACCACCGCCAACACGCTCAACATCCCGCCGGCGCTGATGGACCGCATGGAGATCATCCGCATCGCCGGCTACACCGAGGACGAGAAGGTCGAAATCGCCAAGCGGCACCTGTTGCCCAATTCGATGACCAAGCACGGCCTCGACGCGAAGGAGTGGGTGGTCGAGGACAGCGCTCTGATGGAGCTCGTGCGCCGCTACACACGCGAGGCCGGGGTGCGCAACCTCGAGCGCGAGATCTCCAATCTCGCGCGCAAGGCGGTCAAGGACATCCTCACCAACAAGAAGAAGAAGATCGTCGTTTCCGGGGAGACCGTCGCCGAATATCTCGGCCCGCCACGGTATCGCTACGGCGAGATCGAGGCGGACGATCAGGTCGGCCTGGTGACGGGTCTGGCCTGGACGGAGGTCGGCGGCGAGCTGCTGACGATCGAAGGCGTGATGATGCCGGGCAAGGGACGGATGACCGTGACCGGCAACCTGAAGGACGTGATGAAGGAGTCGATTTCGGCGGCGGCGTCCTACGTGCGCTCGCGCGCGGTCGATTTCGGCATCGAGCCGCCCTCGTTCGATCGGCGCGACATACACGTCCACGTTCCCGAAGGCGCGACGCCGAAGGACGGGCCGTCGGCGGGCGTGGCGATGGCGACGGTCATCGTTTCCATGCTCACCGGCATTCCGGTTCGGCGCGACGTCGCCATGACGGGAGAGATCACCTTGCGCGGCCGCGTGCTGCCGATCGGCGGCTTGAAGGAGAAGCTGCTGGCGGCGCTGCGCGGCGGCATCAAGAAGGTGTTGATCCCCGAGGAGAACGCCAAGGATCTGGTGGACATCCCGAGTTCGGTGAAGAACGGCCTCGAGATCGTCCCGGTGTCGCGGATGGAGGAAGTGCTGGCCCACGCGCTGGTGCGCCAGCCCCAGGCCATCGAATGGGAAGAGAGCGCCAAGGCCGCCGCGGCGCCGCCGCCCGCCGATGACGAGGGCGCCGGCGTCGTCGCCCATTAGGGCGTCGCGCGAAACGCGTCGAACGGCTGCAAGAGGGCCACGAATCCAGCCGGATTCGCGGCCCTTTTGCATTTGTGCGTCCTGAATCGCCGGGAAGACCTATATTTTTGTGCGTCGAACCTCCGCAGAGCCTTGCTTTTGCGCGGCCAATTGGCGAGCAATGAGATTACCTCGGGCGTCGATTCGCCAAAGCGGGCGACGGCCGGCTTCGGGCGGGAGGCGGGAGAAAGCGCGCGACGTCGCGGTCACGTCGCAACTGGCAAAGGAGAGGCCAAATGAATAAACTCGAGCTCGTCGAGCACATCGCAAAAGAAGCGGAATTGACCAAGGTGAGCGCCGCGGCCGCGCTGGAGGCGACACTCGACGGCATCGCCAAGTCGCTCAAGAAGGGCGACGAAGTGCGCCTGGTCGGCTTCGGCACGTTCTCGGTGCGCGAACGCGCCGCCGGCAAGGGCCGCAACCCGGCGACCGGCAAGGAAATCAAGATCGCAGCCTCCAAGAACGCCCGCTTCAAGGCCGGCGCGGCGCTCAAGGCGAGCCTGAACAAGAAAGCCGCCAAGAAATAGGCGCGTGAATCGGCGCGGCCGAAGAGCGGCGCCGGGGATGGATTTCGAGGGCGGCCCGCACGGCCGCCCTTTTTCGTCGCACGCCTCGGCGTTGGATCGGGCCGAGGCCGGATCAGGCTTGGCCTGTGCAACGCGACTGTGTAGGTTGCCCGGCGCGGCGCGGCGCGATCGAGGGCGGTTAGCTCAGTTGGTAGAGCATCTCGTTTACACCGAGAGGGTCGGCGGTTCGAGCCCGTCACCGCCCACCAGCCGGCGTCGAAACCGGGCGGTCCTCGCAGCCGCGGCGCGGCGCTGGCTGCGGGTTGTCGCGACGCTCGCGTTGGCGGCGGCGAGCGCGGCCGCGGCGCGGGCCGATCAAGCGCCGATGACGTTCCGCGCGGTGATTCTGGACGCGCCGTCGTGCGGCTCGAAATGCCCCGAAGTCGTCGTCGCCGACGGCGTGATCGAAGAGAGCACGCCGCAGGCGTTCGTCGATTTCGCCAGAGAGGCTTCCCTTTCGCAAAAGCTGCGAAGCGTCATTTTCATCAATTCGCCCGGCGGCAACGTCGTCGCTTCGATGGATCTGGGAAAAGCGTTCCGGCGCGTGCGTGTGGCCGCCATCGTCGCGGGATTCGCCACGCGGGACGGACGCTCCGGCCCGGTCGCCGGACAATGCCTGTCCGCCTGCGTCTATGCGCTGATGGGGGCCTACCGGCGCGTCGTGCCGAGCGCGAGCCGCGTCGGCCTGCATCGCATGTCGATCGTCGAGCCCGGGGCGGGCCAAACGCGCGGCGTCTCGAATGTCGAGTCCGGCTTGGCCGACCCCCATCTCGTCGCGATGCTGGCCAAATACGCGGCGGGCATGGGCGTCGACCCCGCGCTCGTCTGGCGCGCCGAATCGCTCGCGCCCGGCATCCTCCATATCCTGAGCCCGCAGGAGATCGCGCGCTGGCGCCTGGGCTCGAGCCGATTGTGAGGGCGGCGCGCGTCGATTCGCCCCCGCGCCAGGTCGCCCGCGTTGCGCACCCTTGACTTGCGCGGCGCTGTGTCTTATCCGCTCGACGCCCTTATTGGGGGAGTAGCTCAGTTGGTTAGAGCGCCGGCCTGTCACGCCGGAGGTCGCGGGTTCAAGTCCCGTCTCTCTCGCCATCCCCGCCCCGGCGAAATTTACCGCAAGCAATTTGGTCAATGCGCTGGCTCACTCCCAGACGTGACATTATTGCGCATAAGGTTTGATCGCCCGAGAGGGGTTTCGTCCTTGCGCGCTACGCTGCGCTGCGATAGGGCTGCGCCGGTTCGCTTCGCGTTTCGAACGCTCGGTCGTTCGGCGCGTCGCGCGCAGCCCGGCGGTTCGCCGTCGACAGCAAGAGTCCAGCGGAGGCTCCGTGCCGAGTCTGATCACCGACTACCTGCCGCTCGTCGTCTTCATCGCGCTTTCCGGGCTCATCGGCGGCGCGTTGCTGGTCATGCCGTTCATCATCGCCTACAGGAACCCCGATCCGGAGAAGCTGTCGGCGTACGAGTGCGGCTTCAATCCGTTCGACGACGCGCGCATGAAGTTCGACGTGCGCTTCTATCTCGTGGCGCTGCTGTTCATCATTTTCGATCTCGAAGTGGCGTTCTTGTTTCCCTGGGCGGCGGCCTTCCACGACGTCGGCGCATTCGGTTTCTGGTCGGTGCTGCTGTTCCTGGCGGTGCTGACCATCGGTTTCGTCTACGAGTGGAACAAGGGAGCGCTGGAATGGGACTGAACGGCGGCCCAGTCGTCGCCCCGGCGCCGCGCGGCATCCTCGATCCCGCGACCGGCAAGCCGGTCGGCGCCGACGACCCGTTTTTCGGCGCGATGAACGATCGTCTCGCCGACAAGGGCTTTCTCGTCACCACGACCGACGACCTCATCCAATGGGCGCGCACCGGCTCGCTGATGTGGATGACCTTCGGGCTCGCTTGCTGCGCGGTCGAGATGATGCACATCGTCACGCCGCGCTACGACAGCGACCGCTTCGGCTACGTGCCGCGCGCCAGCCCGCGCCAGTCCGACGTCATAATGGTGGCGGGCACGCTGACCAACAAGATGGCGCCGGCGATGCGCAAGGTCTACGACCAGATGCCCGAGCCGCGCTACGTCATCTCGATGGGCTCGTGCGCCAACGGCGGCGGCTACTACCATTATTCCTATTCGGTGGTGCGCGGCTGCGACCGAATCGTGCCCGTCGACATCTACGTTCCCGGCTGCCCGCCGACCGCCGAGGCGCTGCTCTACGGCGTGCTGCTGCTGCAAAAGAAGATCCGGCGCACCGGAACGATCGAGAGGTGATCGCCGTCGCCCGCTTGGGGGAGCGGGCGAAGGCGAGGCGCACGCTGGAGGAGGCGTCGCGGCAGGGCGTCGAGGCGTTGCGTCCGGGAGGACGGGCTTCGGCGCCGGAGGGGGTTCGTTAGTCGCGAGGGCCCTCGCCGCAACCCTGTCCCGCGCTCGGGGCAGGGGTCGCGACGCATGGGGTGTTGAGAATCCATGGACGAAACGTTGAAATTTATCGGCGACAAGGCGGCCGCGGCGTTTCCGAGCGCCGTCCAGAACGTCCGCCACGCCTTCGGCGAATTAACGCTGACGGTCGAGGCCGCCCGCATCCTCGAGGTGCTGACGTTCCTGCGCGACGATCCCGGCTGTCAGTTCGTCTGCGTCATCGACGTCAGCGGCGCCGACTATCCAAGCCGCGACAAGCGCTTCGACGTCGTCTATCACCTGCTTTCGCCCAAGCTCGATCGGCGCATCCGCGTCAAGGTGGAGACCGACGAGGCGACGCCGGTTCCATCGGCGACATCCGTCTATCCCGGCGCCAATTGGTACGAGCGCGAGGCCTACGACCTCTTCGGCGTCCTGTTCGACGGCCATCCCGACCTGCGCCGCATCCTGACCGACTACGGGTTCGACGGGCATCCGCTGCGCAAGGATTTCCCGATGACCGGCTTCGTCGAGGTCCGCTACGACGACCAGGAAAAACGCGTTCGCTACGAGCCGGTGCGGCTCGATCAGGAATTCCGCCAGTTCGATTTCCTGAGCCCCTGGGAGGGCGCGCCGCTGCCGGGGGACGAGAAGGCGAAGTAGGGAAGGCAGTGGGCAGTAGGCAGTAGGCAGTGGGCAGTGAGTTTTCGGTGAGCGAGGTCAGGTCGTATCGGGATCTCAAGGTCTGGCAGGATGCGATGACGCTCGTAGAAGGGTGCTATCGCTTCGCGAAGGGATTGCCGAAGGAAGAGACCTACGGCTTGTCGTCGCAAATTCGTCGGGCTTCCGTTTCCGTGCCGGCGAATATCGCGGAAGGGTATGGGCGGGACAGTTCGGGTTCGTATGTGAGCTTCTTGAAGATCGCGCAGGGGTCATTGAAAGAGTTGGAGACGCACTTGATTTTGACGCAGCGGCTAGAGCTCGGCAGTTTCGAAAATGCGAATCAGTTGCTGTCGCATGCGGACTCGCTTGGGCGCATGTTGCGCGCGCTCATGCGTCGAATCGAAGAATCGGTCGAGCGATAAAATGAAAAAGCCTCCCCACATTCGGCGCACTGCCTACTGCCTACTGCCTACTGCCTTCGCGCAGCCGGCCCCGCACCCCGGACCGCTCCCATGACCGAGCCGAACCACCTCCGCAACTTCTCCATCAACTTTGGTCCGCAGCATCCGGCGGCGCACGGCGTGCTGCGTATGGTGCTGGAGCTCGACGGCGAGGTCGTCGAACGCGTCGACCCGCACATCGGCCTCCTGCATCGCGGCACCGAGAAGCTGATGGAGGCGCGCACCTACCTGCAGAACGTGCCCTATCTCGATCGCCTCGACTACGTCGCGCCGATAAACCAGGAGCACGCCTTCGTCCTGGCGATCGAGCGCCTGCTCGGCGTCACCGTGCCGCGCCGCGGCCAGCTCATCCGCGTGCTCTACAGCGAGATCGGCCGCCTCCTGTCGCACATGGCGAGCGTCAACTTCTTCGCCAACGACATCGGCGCGATGACGCCGATTCTGTGGGGGTTCGAGGAACGCGAGAAGATGCTCGCCTTCTACGAGCGGGCGAGCGGCGCGCGCTTCCACGCCGCCTATTTCCGCCCCGGCGGCGTCCATCAGGACATCCCGGCCAAGCTCGTCGACGACATCTACGCCTTCTGCGATCCGTTTCTCAAGGTCTGCGACGACATCGATACGCTGCTCATCGACAACCGCATCTTCAAGCAGCGCCTGGTCGACATCGGCGTCGTCAAGCTCGAGGACGCCTGGGCGTGGGGGTTCTCCGGCGTCATGGTGCGCGCCTCGGGCGCGCCGTGGGACCTGCGCCGCTCGCAGCCCTACGAGTGCTACGAGGAGATGGATTTCGACGTTCCCGTTGGCAAGAACGGCGACTGCTATGACCGCTACCTCATCCGCATGGAGGAGATGCGCCAGGCCGTCCGCATCATCAAGCAGTGCTGCGAGAAGCTGAACTCGGCGGGCGGCGAGGGGCCGGTCTCGACCGACGACCGCAAGGTCGCGCCGCCGAAGCGCAGCGAGATGAAGAGCTCGATGGAGGCGCTGATCCAGCATTTCAAGCTCTACACCGAGGGCTTCAAGGTCCCTCCCGGCGAGGTCTACGCGGCGGTCGAGGCGCCGAAGGGCGAGTTCGGCGTCTATCTCGTCTCCGACGGCACCAACAAGCCCTATCGCGTCAAGCTGCGCGCGCCGGGGTTCGCCCACCTGCAGGCGATGGATTTTCTCTGCCGCAAGACCATGCTGGCCGACGTCACCGCGATCCTCGGCTCGCTCGACATCGTGTTCGGCGAGGTCGACCGATGAGCGTCGTCGCATCGCTCAAGCGCCGCGCCGGCTTCCTCGCCGCCGGGTTTCTTTCCTTTCTCGCGGCGCTGGGACTGATGCGCTGGTCGGGCGGGGAGCCGCTGGTCCAGCCTTCGGGCGACTTCGGCCTGATCGTCGGAATCGTCTTCGTCGCCGCGTTCTTCGTCATCAACGACGCGCGCGGCCGGAGCGGGAGCGGTGCGCGATGAGCGCCGGCCGCCTCGCCTTCGCGTCGGCCAAGAAACTGGGGTCTTAGCTCAATGTCCGTTCGCCGTCTCGCCGAGGTCCAGCCCGAGAGCTTCGAGTTCACGCCGGAAAATCGCGCGTGGGCCGACAAAGAGATCGCCAAGTATCCCCCGGGGCGGCAGGCCTCGGCGATCATTTCGCTGCTGTGGCGCGCGCAGGAGCAGAGCGGCTATTGGCTGCCGAGGGCGGCGATCGAGAAGGTCGCCGACATTCTCTCCATGCCCTATATCCGCGCCCTCGAGGTCGCGACCTTCTACACGATGTTCAATCTCGAGCCGGTCGGGCGCCACCACGTGCAGCTCTGCGGCACGACGCCCTGCCAGTTGCGCGGCGCCGACGAACTGAAGAAGGTCTGCAAGAACCGCATCGGCGCGGAAAGACAGGTCAGCGCCGACGGGGCGTTGTCCTGGGTCGAGGTCGAGTGCCTGGGCGCCTGCTGCAACGCGCCGATGACGCAGATCAACGACGACTATTACGAAGACCTGACGCCGGAGAATTTCGCCGCGCTCATCGACGACCTCGTCGCCGGACGGCCGGTGAAGACCGGCTCGCAGACGGGGCGCGCCTCCTCCGAGCCCGAGGGCGGACCGCTCACCGCGCTGACGACGCTCTACGGCGTCGACGGCAGGAGCGGGCCGGCTTCGGCGCCGGCGGAGGGACCCAGCGCGATGGCCGCCGCCGCCGCGCAAGCGCCGGCCAAAGAGTGAAGACGGGAAATCACAGCGATGCTTGAAGACAAGGACCGCATCTTCACCAATCTCTACGGCTTCGGCGACCGCGGCCTGAAAGGCGCGCGCGCCCGCGGCAATTGGGACGGGACGAAGGCGCTCATCGACAAGGGCCGCGACTGGATCGTCGGCGAGATGAAATCTTCGGGCCTGCGCGGCCGCGGCGGGGCGGGCTTCCCGACAGGCCTCAAGTGGTCGTTCATGCCCAAGGTCGTCGACCCCAAGCGGCCGCATTATCTCGTCGTCAACGCCGACGAATCGGAGCCGGGCACCTGCAAGGATCGCGAAATCCTGCGCAACGATCCGCACGTGCTGGTCGAGGGCTGCCTGCTCGCCGCCTTCGCCATGGCCGCCAACGCCGCCTACATCTACGTGCGCGGCGAATACATCCTCGAGCGCAAGCGCCTGCAGGCGGCGATCGACGAGGCCTACGAGGCCAAGCTGATCGGCAAGGACAACGTCCACGGTTGGCCGCTGGATATCACCGTCCATCACGGCGCCGGCGCCTATATCTGCGGCGAAGAGATGGCGATGCTCGAGTCGCTCGAGGGCAAGAAGGGCATGCCGCGCATGAAGCCGCCGTTCCCGGCCAACGTCGGGCTCTACGGCTGCCCGACGACGGTCAACAACGTCGAGTCGATCGCGGTGGCGCCGTCGATTCTCAAGCGCGGCGCATCGTGGTTCACCAGCTTCGGCGCGCCCAACAATTCGGGCACCAAAGTGTTCTGCATCTCCGGCCACGTCAACAAGCCGTGCAACGTCGAGGAGGCGATGTCGATCCCGTTCCGCGAGCTGATCGACAAGCATTGCGGCGGCGTGCGCGGCGGCTGGGACAACCTGCTCGCGGTCATCCCCGGCGGCTCGTCGGTGCGCATGGTTCCGGCCGCGCAGATCATCGACTGCCCGATGGACTTCGATTCGCTGGGCAAGCTGCGCTCCGGGCTCGGCACCGCGGCGGTCATCGTCATGGACAAGTCGACCGATATCATCGCTGCGATCGCGCGGCTGGCGTACTTCTACAAGCACGAGAGCTGCGGCCAGTGCACGCCGTGCCGCGAGGGCACGGGGTGGATGTGGCGGGTGCTGACGCGCATGGCCGAGGGCAGGGCGCAGAAGAAGGAAATCGACATGCTGCTCGACGTCACCAAGCAGGTCGAGGGCCACACCATCTGCGCGCTCGGCGACGCCGCGGCCTGGCCGATCCAGGGCCTGATCGCGCATTTCCGGCCCGAGATCGAGAAGCGCATCGACCAATACGCGGCCAATCCGCACGGCGAAACGTTGCGCGCGGCGGCGGAGTAGGGGCGATGACCAAAATGATGCAAGTCGACGGCGCCGCCGCACCCCTTCTCCCGCTCGCGGGAGAAGGTGGCGCGAAGCGCCGGATGAGGGTTCTTGCAGCAGGGCCCTCACCCCAGCCCTCTCCCGCAAGCGGGAGAGGGGGTTCTAGCGCGGGTGAAACCGAACAATGAGCAAGATCATCATCGACGGCCGGGAAGTCGACGTTCCCCCCGAATATTCGCTCCTCCAGGCGTGCGAAGCGGCCGGCGCCGAGGTGCCGCGCTTCTGCTTCCACGAGCGCCTGTCGGTCGCCGGCAATTGCCGCATGTGCCTGGTCGAGGTGAAGGGCGGGCCGCCCAAGCCGACGGCGTCCTGCGCGATGGCGGTCAAGGACCTGCGCCCCGGCCCGAAGGGCGAGCCGCCGGTCGTCGAGACCAATTCGCCGATGGTGCGCAAGGCGCGCGCCGGGGTGATGGAGTTCCTGCTCATCAACCATCCCCTCGACTGCCCGATCTGCGACCAGGGCGGCGAATGCGACCTGCAGGACCAGGCGATGGGTTACGGCGTCGACGCCTCGCGCTACGCCGAGAACAAGCGCGCCGTCGAGAACAAATACATCGGCGCGCTGGTCAAGACGTCGATGAACCGCTGCATCCATTGCACGCGCTGCATTCGCTTCAGCACGGAAGTGGCGGGCGTCTCCGAACTCGGCGCGATCGGGCGCGGCGAGGACATGGAGATCACGACCTATCTCGAACGCGCGCTCACCTCCGAGCTGCAGGGCAACGTCGTCGACCTCTGCCCGGTCGGCGCGCTGACCTCCAAGCCGACCGAGTTCCATGCCCGGCCGTGGGAATACGCCAAGACCGAGATGGTCGACGTGATGGACGCGCTGGGAAGCGCGATCCGCGTCGATTCGCGCGGGCGCGAGGTGGTGCGCATCCTGCCGCGCGTCAACGAAGCGATCAACGAAGAGTGGATTTCCGACAAGACGCGCCACATCGTCGACGGCCTGAAGACGCAGCGGCTCGATCGCCCCTATGTGCGCGTCGAGGGCAAGCTGAAGCCGGCGACCTGGGCCCAGGCCTTCGCCGCCGTCGCCGCCAAAGCGAAGAAGACGAGCGCCGCGCGCATCGGCGCGATCGCGGGCGATCTGGCGAGCGTCGAGGAGATGTTCGCGCTCAAGGGCCTGATGGACAAGCTCGGCGTCGTCAATATCGACTGCCGCCAGGACGGCTCGAAGCTCGATCCGAAGTTCGGCCGCGCCTCCTATCTCTTCAACTCGACGATCGCCGGCATCGAGGAGGCCGACGCGATCATGATCATCGGCGCCAATCCGCGTCGCGAGGCGCCGGTGCTCAACGCGCGCATCCGCAAGCGCTGGCTCAAGGGCGATTGCCTCGTCGGCGTCATCGGCGAGAAGGCCGATCTCACTTACGATTACACTTACCTCGGCGCCGGCCCCGACTCGCTCGCCGCCTTCGCCGAGCATCCGCCCGCCGCCAAGACGAAGCCGATGTTCATTCTCGGCGCCGGCGCGTTGGCGCGCCCGGACGGCGCGGCGGTGCTCAGCCTGGCGGCCAAGGCGGCGGTTTCGCTCGGCCTCGTCAAGGACGGCTGGAACGGCTTCAATATCTTGCACAGCGCGGCTTCGCGCGTCGGCGGCCTCGATCTCGGCCTCGTGCCGGGGCAGGGCGGGCTCGACGCGCTCGCGATGGCCAAGGCCGGGGCGTTGGACCTCGTCTTCAATCTCGGCGCCGACGAGATCGACATCGAGCCCGGCGCATTCGTCGTCTACGTCGGCACGCACGGCGACAAGGGCGCGCATCGCGCCGACGTCATTCTGCCCGGCGCCGCCTACACGGAGAAGACGGGAACCTACGTCAACACCGAGGGGCGTCCGCAGTTCGCCGAACGCGCCGTCTTCCCGCCCGGCGAGGCGCGCGAGGACTGGGCGATCCTGCGCGCGCTGTCGGACGCGCTCGGCGCGAAGCTGCCGTTCGATTCGCTCGGTTCGCTACGCGCCGCGCTCGCGCTCGCCCATCCGGGTCTCGCCAAGCTCGACGAGATCGCGCCGGCCGACGCGGCCGCGCTCAGCGCGCTGGCGGGCCTCGGCGGCGCGCTCGATCGCGCGCCGTTCGTCTCCTGCGTCTCCGACTTTTATTTCACCAACCCGATCGCGCGCGCTTCCCGCGTCATGGCCGAATGTTCGGCCCTGGCGAAGGGCGAGATGCGGCAGGCGGCCGAATAGGACGAACGATGAGCACCGCCACTCCCTCTCGCCCCGCGCAATCCAACTGGCTCGCCATTGCAGCGGCCGTGGTCCTGCTGGCGGTCGCCGTGGTCGTCGTCGCTGCGGTCTACGCCTTCTTCGCCTACGGCTGGGCGTCCGCGGTCGGCGCGTGGATGTACTCCTCGGCGCTGGGCGCGTTCGTGCGCTACGTGCTGGAGAGCCTGCTGCTGCTGGTCTGCATCCTGCTCTCCACCGCGGTGCTGATCTACGGCGAGCGCAAGATCTGGGCCGCCATCCACATAAGGCGCGGGCCGAACGTCGTCGGCCCCTGGGGGGTGCTGCAGCCCTTCGCCGACTTCTTCAAGTTCATCCTCAAGGAGCCGATCATCCCGGCCATGACCAACAAGGGCGTGTTCGTTATCGCGCCCTTGGTCTCGGTGACGCTGGCGCTGGCGGCTTGGGCGGTCATTCCGGTCAACGCGGGCTGGGTGGTCGCCGACATCAACGTCGGCGTCCTCTACCTCTTCGCCGTCTCCTCGCTCGGCGTCTACGGCATCATCATGGCGGGCTGGGCGTCGAACTCGAAATATCCGCTGCTCGCCTCGCTGCGCGCAGCGGCGCAAATGGTGTCGTACGAAGTGTCGATCGGCTTCGTCATCGTCACCGTGCTGCTCTGCGCCGGCTCGCTCAACCTGAGCGACATCGTGCGCGCGCAGGACACGCGGTACGGCCTCCTGGGGTGGTACTGGCTGCCCTTGCTGCCGATGTTCGTGATCTTCTTCGTCTCGGCGCTGGCGGAGACCAACCGCCCGCCGTTCGATCTGGCCGAGGCGGAATCGGAGCTGGTCGCCGGCTACATGGTCGAATATTCCGGCTCGCTGTTCCTCTTGATCTACCTGACCGAACTCGTCGCCATCCTCGGCATGTCGTCGATCATGACGGTGCTGTTCCTCGGCGGCTGGCTGTCGCCGCTTCCCTTCGCGCCCTTTACCTGGGTCCCCGGCGTCTTCTGGTTCCTGATCAAGGCGTGGACGGTCGCCTTCATGTTCACCTTCGTCAAGGCGTTCGTGCCGCGCTACCGTTACGACCAGTTGATGCGGCTGGGCTGGAAGGTGTTCCTGCCGATCTCCTTGTTCATGGTGGTGGTCGTGGCGGGCGTGCTCGAGGTTACGGGCGGGGGAGCGCATCACTAATGGGGCGGCTCATCGTGAGGACTTTTCCATGGCGCTGAGACTCGATCAAGCCGCGCGCTCGCTGTTCCTGCGCGAGTTCCTCCTCGCGCTGGCGCTTTGCGTGCGCTATATCTTCAAGCCGAAGGTGACGCTGAACTATCCCAACGAGAAGGGGCCGCTCAGCCCGCGCTTTCGCGGCGAGCACGCGCTGCGCCGCTATCCCAACGGCGAGGAGCGCTGCATCGCCTGCAAGCTGTGCGAGGCGATCTGCCCGGCGCAGGCGATCACCATCGAGGCCGGCCCGCGCCGCAACGACGGCACGCGCCGCACCACCCGCTACGACATCGACATGACCAAGTGCATCTACTGCGGCCTGTGCCAGGAGGCCTGCCCGGTCGACGCGATCGTCGAGGGGCCGAATTTCGAATACGCGGTCGAGACGCGCGAGGAATTGTTCTACGACAAGGATCGGTTGCTCGATAACGGGGCGCGCTGGGAGCGCGAGATCGCGCGCAACATCGCGATGGACGCGCCGTATAGGTGAGCGCGCGCCCCCTCTCCCGCTTGCGGGAGAGGGTTGGGGTGAGGGTTTTTCGACGAGACCCCTCATCCGGCCGCTTCGCGGCCACCTTCTCCCGCGAGCGGGAGAAGGGTTTTAGGTTCCCTCTTCCGCTCGCGGGAGAGGGTCGGGGTGAGGGCAAGGAACAAGACCATGCAGGCCGACGCGATTTTCTTCTGGCTGTTCTCCGTCGTGCTGATCGTTTCGGCGCTGGCGGTGATCACGGCGCGCAATCCCGTGCATTCCGTGCTGTTCCTGATTCTCGCCTTCGTCAACGCCGCCGGCCTGTTCCTGCTGATGGGCGCCGAGTTCCTCGGCATGATCCTGATCATCGTCTACGTCGGCGCGGTGGCGGTGCTGTTCCTGTTCGTGGTCATGCTGCTCGACGTCGATTTCGCCGAATTGAAGCAGGGCTTCGTGCGCTACCTGCCGATCGGCGCGCTGATCGCGGTGTGCGTCGCCTTGGAGCTGGGCTACGTCGCGGTCGGTTGGACGCGTTCGCCCGACGCCGCCGCGGCGGCCGCGCCGTCGGGCACGGTGTCGAACACCGTGGCGCTCGGCCGCGTCATCTACACCCAGTACGTCTACTTCTTCCAAGCGGCGGGAATGATTCTGCTGACGGCGATGATCGGCGCGATCGTCCTGACCTTGCGCCACAAGGTCGGCGTCAAGCGGCAGAACATCGACGACCAGGTCGCGCGCGGGCCCGCCACGGCGATCGAACTGCGCAAAGTCCCCTCGCGCGTCGGCATCTGAAGGATCCGCCCCATGGCAATCGGCCTCACCCACTATCTGACGCTCGCGGCGATCCTGTTCACCATCGGCGTCGCCGGCATCATCCTCAATCACAAGAACATCATCGTCATCCTGATGTCGGTCGAGCTGATCCTGCTCTCGGTCAACATCAACCTGGTGGCGTTCTCCACCCACACGGGCGACCTGACCGGCCAGGTCTACGCGCTGTTCGTTCTGACGGTCGCGGCGGCGGAATCGGCGATCGGGCTCGCCGTTCTGGTCGCCTATTATCGCAACCGCGGTTCGATCGCGGTCGAAGACATCAACGCGCTCAAGGGCTGAGGACGCATGTACGATCTGATCGTCTTCCTTCCGCTTCTCGGCTTCCTGATCGCCGGCCTCTTGGGGCCGCTGATCGGCGCGCGCGCTTCGGAACTCGTCACCACGATCCTGCTCGGGGTCAGCTTCGTGCTCTCCTGGATCGCCTTCTTCTCCGTCGGCGCCGGCCACGAGGAGCAGGCGCTGATCGTGCCCGTCGCCGACTGGCTGGTTTCGGGCAAGCTCGCCGTCGCCTGGGCGCTGCGCATCGACACGCTGACGGCGGTGATGCTCGTCGTCGTCGGCAGCGTGTCGTTCCTCGTCCACGTCTATTCCATCGGCTACATGGCCGACGACCCCGGCCGGCCGCGCTTCTTCGCCTATCTCTCGCTGTTCACCTTCGCCATGCTGATGCTGGTGACGGCCGACAATCTGGTGCAGATGTTCTTCGGCTGGGAAGGCGTCGGCCTCGCCTCCTATCTCCTGATCGGCTTCTGGTACGACCGACCGTCGGCCAACGCCGCGGCGATCAAGGCGTTCGTCGTCAACCGCATCGGCGACTTCGGCTTCGCGCTCGGCATTTTCCTCGTCTTCCAACTGACCGGCTCGATCGGCTTCGAGCAGATCTTCGCCGCCGCGCCGGGCCTCGCCGGCAAGACCATCCACATCTTCGGCGCCGACTGGGACGCGCTGACGCTGACCTGCCTCCTCTTGTTCATGGGCGCGATGGGCAAGTCGGCGCAGTTCCTGCTGCACACCTGGCTGCCCGACGCGATGGAGGGCCCGACCCCGGTCTCCGCCCTCATCCACGCCGCGACGATGGTCACCGCCGGCGTGTTCATGGTGGCGCGGCTTTCGCCCTTGTTCGATCTCTCGCCGACGGCGCTCGGCGCCGTCACCATCGTCGGCGCGACGACCGCCATTTTCGCCGCCACGGTCGGCCTGGTGCAGAACGACATCAAGCGCGTCGTCGCTTATTCGACCTGCTCGCAGCTCGGCTACATGTTCGTCGGCCTCGGCGTCGGCGGCTACGGCCTCGGCATTTTCCACCTCTTCACCCACGCCTTCTTCAAGGCGCTGCTGTTCCTGGGCGCCGGCTCGGTCATCCAGGCCATGCATCACGAGCAGGACATGCGCGCGATGGGCGGCCTGCGCAAAGAAATCCCCTTCACCTTCTGGATGATGGTCATCGGCACGTTGTCGTTGACGGGCGTCGGCATTCCCTTCACCTCGATCGGCTTCGCCGGCTACGTCTCGAAGGACGCGATCATCGAGGCTTCCTACGCCTCGCACGGCTACGGCGCGAGCTACGCCTTCGCCTGCGTGGCGCTCGCGGCGGCCCTCACCTCCTTCTATTCCTGGCGCCTCATTTTCATGACCTTCTTCGGCAAGCGCGGCGATTGGGCCGCCTCGCTCGGCCACGACGCCCACGCGCACGACGCCCACGGCCACGGCGAGGCTCACGCCGCGCACGAATCGCCCGCCGTGATGCTCGTGCCGCTCGCCGCGCTGGCGCTCGGCGCGCTGGTCGCCGGCGTCGCGTTCCGCTCCTGGTTCATCGGCGCCGGCTTCGAGGGTTTTTGGAAGCACGCGCTCTTCGTCGGCCCGGGCAACAAGATTCTCGAAGAGATGGAGACGGTCCCGCCGCTCGTCTCGTTCCTGCCGACGTTGATGATGGTGGGCGGCTTCCTCGTCGCCTTCTACATGTACCTCGTCAACCGCGCGGCGCCGAAGGCGCTGGCCGACGCCAGCCCGGCGCTCTACCGCTTCCTGCTCAACAAGTGGTATTTCGACGAGCTCTACGATTTCCTGTTCGTCCGCCCGGCGTTCTGGGTCGGCCGTCTGTTCTGGAAGGGCGGCGACGGCGCCGTCATCGACGGGTTCGGTCCCGACGGCGTTTCGGCGCGCGTGCTCGACGTCACGCGCAACGTCGTGCGCTTGCAGTCGGGCTATATCTACCACTACGCCTTCGCGATGCTGCTCGGCGTCGCCGCCTTCGTCACCTGGTATCTGTTCGGGGGAATCCGCTGATGTCCGGCTCCTGGATCCTCACCGGCCTGCTCGTCCTGCCGCTCATCGGCTCGGCGTGCATCCTCGTCCTGCGCGGCGAGGACGAAGCGAGCAACAACAACGCGCGCTGGATCGCGCTGTGGACCACGCTGATCACGTTCGGCCTCAGCCTCGTCGCCTGGGGGCGTTTCAACCCGGGCACGGCGGAATTCCAGCTCGTCGAGGAGCACGACTGGTTCAGTCACGCCATCCTCTACAAGCTCGGCGTCGACGGCATTTCGATGCCCTTCGTGCTGCTGACGACCTTCCTGATGCCGATTTCGATCGCCGCGTCGTGGAGCGCGATCCAGAGCCGGGTCAAGGAATACATGATCGCGTTCCTGGTGCTCGAGACGCTGATGATCGGCGTGTTCGTCGCGCTCGATCTGGTGCTTTTCTACCTGTTCTTCGAGGGCGGCCTGATCCCGATGTTCCTCATCATCGGCGTCTGGGGCGGCAAGCGGCGCGTCTACGCCGCGTTCAAGTTCTTCCTCTACACGCTCACCGGCTCGCTGTTGATGCTGCTGGCGATCATGACGATGTATTGGACGGTGGGCACGACCGACATCACGGTTCTCTTGAAGACCGCTTTCGCGCCGTCGATGCAGAAATGGCTGTGGCTGGCGTTCTTCGCCTCCTTCGCGGTGAAGATGCCGATGTGGCCGGTGCACACCTGGCTGCCCGACGCGCACGTCGAGGCGCCGACCGCCGGGTCGGTGATCCTGGCGGCGATCCTTCTGAAGATGGGCGGTTACGGCTTCATCCGCTTCTCGCTGCCGATGTTCCCCGACGCGTCGCACTATTTCACGCCGCTCATCTACACCCTGTCGATCGTCGCGATCGTCTACACCTCGCTGGTGGCGCTGGTGCAGGAGGACATGAAGAAGCTGATCGCGTACTCCTCCGTCGCGCACATGGGCTTCGTCACCATGGGCCTGTTCGCCGCCAACACCCAGGGCGTGCAGGGGGCGGTCTATCAGATGATCAGCCACGGCCTGGTCTCGGCCGCGCTGTTCCTCTGCGTCGGCGTCATCTACGACCGCATGCACACGCGCGACATCGCCGCCTACGGCGGGCTGGTGCACCGCATGCCGCGCTACGCCGTGGCGTTCGGGGTTTTCACGCTGGCCAACGTCGGCCTGCCGGGCACCTCGGGGTTCGTCGGCGAATTCCTCACCCTGATCGGGACGTTCCAGGCCAACGCCTGGGTCGCGCTGTTCGCCACGACCGGCGTCATCCTGTCGGCGGCCTATGCGCTCTATCTCTATCGCCGGGTGATCTACGGGGTGCTCGAGAAGCCGAGCCTGATGGGCATCGCCGACTTGAGCGGGCGCGAGGTCGCCATTCTCGCGCCGCTGCTCGTCCTGACGGTCTATTACGGCGTGCATCCGCAACCGATCATCGACGCCAGCTCGGTCTCGATCGACGCGCTCATCAAGGGCTTCAATTCGGCGATCGCCGTGACGAAGACGGCGGGGCTCTGAAACACGACGGCGGCGAAGCGAAAAAAACGGGATTGAACAGCAAATGAACGTGACGGCTTTCTCGCTTCCGATGGTCCTGCCCGAGCTCATCATCGGGGCCGGCGTGCTGGCGCTCGTGCTCTTGGGCGCGCTGCGCGGCGAACGCTCGGTCGGATTGGTGACGGAAATCGCGGCTGCGCTGCTCGCGGCCGCGCTGGTCGCGGTGCTGGCCGATCATCACGACAAGGGCGCCACCTTCTACGGCTCCTTCATCGACGACGCCTTCGGCCGCTTCATGACGGCGCTGGCGCTGATCGGCTCGCTGACGACGCTCTTGCTGTCGGTCGACTTCATGCGCAGGGAGAAGATCGGCGGTTTCGAGTTCCCAATCCTCATCCTGCTCGCCACCCTCGGCATGTTGATGCTGATATCGGCCGGCGACTTCATCGCGCTCTATCTCGGCCTCGAACTGATGAGCCTGTCGCTCTATGTCGTGGCGGCCTACCGGCGCGACAACGTTCGCGCCACGGAAGCGGGATTGAAGTATTTCGTGCTCGGCGCGCTGTCCTCGGGCATGCTGCTCTACGGCGCTTCGCTGATCTACGGCTACGCCGGCACGGTCAGCTTCGCCGGCGTCGCGACGGCGGTGCAGAGCCACGCGAGCGTCGGCGTGGTGTTCGGCCTCGTCTTCGTGCTGGCCGGGCTCTGCTTCAAGATTTCCGCCGTTCCCTTCCACATGTGGACGCCCGACGTCTACGAGGGCGCGCCGACGCCGGTGACCACCTTCTTCGCTTCGGCGCCGAAAATGGCGGCGATGGCGATCCTGCTGCGCGTCGCCATGACCGCGTTTCCCGGCGTGGCGGCGGATTGGCGGCAGATCGTCACCTTCATTTCGATCGCCTCGATGGCGCTGGGCGCCTTCGCCGCGATCGGCCAGACCAACATCAAGCGGCTGATGGCCTATTCCTCGATCGGCCACATGGGCTTCGCGCTGGTGGGCCTGGCGGCGGGCACGGTCGAAGGCGCGCACGGCGTCGTCGTCTACATGGCGATCTACCTCGCCATGACGCTGGGGACCTTCGCCGGCATTCTCTCGATGCGGCGCGACGGCGCCTATGTCGAGGACATCGCCGATCTCGCCGGCTTGGCGCGCACCAACGCGCCGATGGCGTTCTTCCTGGGCGCGATGATGTTCTCGCTCGCCGGGGTTCCGCCGCTCGCCGGCTTCTTCGCCAAGTTCTACGTCTTCGCCGCCGCGATGAAGGCCGATCTCTACGGGCTCGCCATCATCGGCGTGCTGATGAGCGCGGTCGGCGCCTTCTACTATCTGCGCATCGTCAAGATCATGTATTTCGACGAGCCGGCCAAGGCGTTCGATCAGCCCGGCGCGGCGGCGCGCATCGTGCTGGCGCTGTCCACCGCCGTCGTCATCTTCTACGCGCTGGCGCCGGCGCCGTTGACCGATGCGGCGATGGCCGCCGCCAAGTCGCTGTTTTGAAAGTTTTCGTTTCTCAGGCGAACGAGCCGGAGCCATTGTTTTCGGGCTGGCGGGTCGCCCGCTACGCCCGTCTGGGTTCGACCAGCGACGAGGCGCGCCGTCGCGCGCTTCTCGGCGATCCCGGCCGCCTGTGGATCGTCGCCGGCGAACAGACGCAAGGCCGCGGGCGCTACGGCCGCTCCTGGCGCTCGCTGCCGGGCAATCTCTATGCGAGCGCCCTCGTGGTCGACCCTTGCGAGGCGGCGATCGCGCCGCAGATCGGCTTCGTCGCCGGCGTCGCCCTGGTCAAGGCGGTCGAAGATCTCGGCGGCGCCGGCGTCGCGCTCAAGTGGCCCAACGACCTCCTGTGGAACGGCGCCAAGCTCGCGGGCCTGCTGGTCGAGGGAGTCTCCGCGCCCGGCCGGGGGCTCGCCTGCGTCGTCGGCGTCGGCGTCAACTGCTCCTCCTCGCCGCGGGGGCTGGCCTACCCGACCACCGATCTTCGCGCCGCGCTGCAACGCGACGTCTCGCCGGAGGCGCTGTTCCGCCGGCTCGCGGCTCGCTTTCACCAAGCGATCGGCCTATGGTCGCGCGGCGCCGGCTTCGCCGAGATCCGGGCGCGTTGGCTGAAGTCCGCCGCCGGGCTCGGCGGCCCGATCCGCGTCGCCGGCGCGCAAGGTTCGCGCGAAGGCGTGTTCGAGGGCCTCGACGCCGACGGGCGTCTGTTGATGCGGACGGCCGGCGCGCTCGAGACCATCGAAGCGGCCGATATTTTCCTCGCGCCGCCAGCCGACGGCGCGGGCGGCGGCCCGCCGCCGCGCGCCGAAATTCTCGATGAAAGCCTCGACCGATGAGCGACGCCAACGAATTCGTATTCGCTCCGCTGGGCGGCCTGGGCGAAATCGGCATGAACTGCGCGCTCTACGGCTTCGGCCCGCCGCGCGGCCGCAAATGGCTGATGGTCGATCTCGGCGTCGCCTTCGCCGGCGACGACCTGCCGGGGGTCGACCTGATCCTGCCCGACCTCGCCTTCATCGAGAAGGTGAAGAAGGACCTGGTCGGCCTCGTCATCACCCATGCGCACGAGGACCATATCGGCGCGCTCGCCGATCTCTGGCCGCGCCTCGGCGTTCAGGTCTACGCGACGCGCTTCGCCACGGGCCTCGCCGAATCCCGCCGCCTCTCCGAACCCGGCGCGCCGAAGATCCCCATTCGCATCGTCGCCCCGGGCATGCGGCTCGACATCGGCCCGTTCGACGTCGAATTCGTCGCCGTCGCGCATTCGATCCCCGAGAGCTGCGCGCTGGCGATCCGCACCCCCGCCGGCCTCGTCGTTCACACCGGCGACTGGAAGATCGACGCCACGCCGATGATCGGCGCGACGACCGACGAGCGCCGCCTCAGGGAGCTCGGCGAAGAAGGCGTGCTGGCGCTGATCTGCGATTCGACCAATGTGCTGCGCGAGGGCGAGAGCCCTTCCGAGGCCGACGTCGCCAGGAACCTTACCGCCCTGGTCGGCAAGGCCAAGGGCCGTGTCGTGATCACCACCTTCGCCTCCAACGTTGCGCGCCTCAAGGCGGCGGCCGAGGCGGGGTTCGCCAACGGCCGGCAGGTGATCGTCATGGGCCGCGCCATGGAGCGCGTCGTCGCGGTGGCTCGCGAATGCGGCTATTTCGACGGCGTGCCGCCGCTGCTCGGCCCGGACCCGTTCGATCGCTTGGCGCGCGACAAGGTGCTGGCGCTCGCCACCGGCAGCCAAGGCGAGCCGCGCGCGGCGCTGGCGCGCATCGCCGAGGACGAGCATCCCAGCGCCAGCCTGGCGAGCGGCGATGTCGTCGTCTTCTCCTCGCGCACCATTCCCGGCAACGAGAAGGCGGTCGGCAAGATCATCAACGGGCTGGTCAAGCAAGGCGTCGACGTGGTCACCGACCGCACCCAACTGGTGCACGTCTCCGGCCATCCGCGCCGCGCCGAGGTCGCCCAGATGTATGCCTGGCTCAAGCCGAAAATCGCGGTTCCCGCGCACGGCGAGCCGCTGCACTTGAGCGAGCACATCGCCTTCGCCAAGGCGCAGGGCGTCCGTCAGGTGGTGCGAGCGTTCGACGGCGACGTCGTGCGCCTCGCCGACGGCGACGCGAAGGTGGTCGGGCGCGTCGATCACGGCCGGCTGTACAAGGACGGCGACATTCTGCTGCCGAAGGACGACGATTGCGTCGGCCAGCGCCGCAAGCTCTCCTTCGCCGGCGTCGTCTCGATCGCCATCGCCCTCACCGCCAAGGGCGAGATGGCGGGCGATCCCGACGTGCTGATCGCCGGGTTGCCCAGGACGACGCGGCAGGGCGCCGGGCTCGACGAAATCGTCGACGCCGCGATCTTCGAAACCTTCGAGAATCTACCGCGCGGCAAACGGCGCGACGCCGATTTCGTCAGCGGCGCGATCGAACGCGCCGTGCGCAACGCGGTCAACGCCGCCTGGGGCAAGAAGCCGGTGGCGCACGTGCTGATCGTCGAGATATAGGGGGCGGCGTCCCTTCTCCCCGTTTACGGGGAGAAGGTCAGGATGAGGGGCCGGGTGGTAAGCCGCAACGTCGCGGCCAATCCCCCGGCCCCTCACCCTGCCTCTCCCCGCAAGCGGGGAGAGGAGCGAAGCGGCGCCGCTCTTCCCCTCTCCCCGCGTTTTCGCGGGGAGAGGCAAGGGGCGGGGGGATTGGCCGCTGGGTTTGCGGAAATGTGTGGATGTCCTGGGCTCGCCGGGTGACGGGGATCGCTCCGTCGAGCGCCAAGACGCAGAAGGGGAGCCCATGATCGGAAGACTGAACCACGTCGCCATCGCCGTCGCCGACCTCGAGGCCGCCGCGGCGCTTTATCGCACGAGCCTGGGCGCGCGCGTTTCCGAGCCGGCCTCGCTCCCGGAGCACGGCGTCAGGGTGGTCTTCGTCGAACTGCCCAACACCAAGATCGAACTTCTCCAGCCGCTCGGCGAGAATTCGCCGATCGCCAAGTTCCTGCAAAAGAATCCCGACGGCGGCATGCATCATCTCTGCTTCGAGGTCGACGACATCCTCGCCGCGCGCGACCAGTTGAAGCTTGCGGGCGCGCGCGTGCTCGGCGACGGAGAAGCGAAGATCGGCGCCCACGGCAAGCCGGTGCTGTTCCTGCACCCCAAGGATTTCAGCGGGACGCTGATCGAGCTGGAGCAGGCGTAGGAGGCGATCCCTCACGGCGCTTGCGGCGGTTGCCCGGCCAGGGCGTCGGCCTCGGCCTTGCAGTCGCGCTGCGGCGGCGGGTTTTTCGCCCTGACGGCGGCGAGCTCGCCCTTCGCCGCCGCGAGATCGGCAAGAAACGTCGGATCGGCGTGCAGCTCGGCGACGGTTCCGTCGGCGAGGAAGCGCCCCTCGATGACGTCGCTGTCCCAATGAACGTTGCACACCAGGCGGCTTTCGCCGAACGAGCGGCCGCGCGCGAGGATCGCTTCGCTGCGCTCGGGCGCGATCTCGGCCAGGATGAGCGCCCAGGTCCAGCCGATGGCGGTGTGCCCGGAGGGGTAGGAGCCGTTCTTGGCCAGATCGCTCTCGGCGCCGGGCGAGCAGGTCGGCTGTTTGTTCTCCATGAAGGGGCGCGCGCGCTGGTAATGCTCTTTGGCCGCGCCGGTGGAGGCGCCCGCGTCGGAGAGGGCGCGGCGCAGCATCTGATAGAGGCGCGGCGTATCGGCTTGCGTCACCGGCGCGTTCAGCGCGCAGGCGAAGTCGCCGGCGGCCCAGGGAAATGAGAGGTCGGCGTCCATCGCGGCGAGCTTCCAGCGCGCTCCCCCCTGCAAGGCGAGATCGGCCCGGGCGATCGCTTCGTCCAGCGCCAGCGCGGCCGAGCCTTCGGCGGGCGGAGGCGGCAGCAGCGCGAGGCTGTCGGGCAGCGCGGTTTTCGGCAGATAGCCCGGCAGGACGCCGGGACGGATTTCCGCGACGGGCGCCTCTTGCGCGGCCGCGCACGCGACGCCGATCATGACGCCCGCGGCGGCGAGCCCGAGGCGCCGCAACGGCCAATTCTGCAAACGGCCCTTCATCTCGCCCCCCAATCCCATCGCCCCGGTCGTCGCGCCATCATAGCGCGGATCGATGACGGCGCCGCAACCGAGCGCCGGGTCCGCCGCGCTCTTCCCCTCTCCCCGCTGGCGGGCTCGGGGATGCACACAACTGAAATTCCCTTTGTACGTCAGACCGATACGCCTCATGAAGGCGCGCCCCCTTCCCCCCTTGCGGGGGAAGGTGGCCCGACGAAGTCGGGTCGGATGAGGGGGCGCGCCGCAAGGCGCGTTGCTTTGGCGTGGCGGGAGTTCCCTGATTTATACCATATAAATCGTCGCGAAACTTGGCTATACGGCCAAGCGCGCCTTGCGGCGCCCCCTCATCCGGCCGGCTCCGCCGGCCACCTTCGAGTTGTGTGAATCGCCTAGCGCTGGCGGGGAGAGGTCGGGCAAGGGGCGAGGCGGGTTTCCGCGCCGTCGCCAAGACGCGCGCAGGCTTTAGGGCGCCGACCGCGCCCCTTTTCCCGCCGCGCTCCACGCGCGCGGTTACGACGGCGCGCCGCGCCGGGCGGTCGGCAGGGGAGGGGCTCGGCGGCGGCGACGAGGCGCGCCGATCTTCGCTCAATAGTTCTGCATGCAATCGTTGAACCGCGACCAATAGGCGTCGTTCCACTGGGCGGAGCCGTTCGCCGCGCCGCCGACCGCGCCAACGCCGGCGCCGACCGCCGCGCCCGTGCCGACCGCGTGGTGGCCGCCGAAGAGCGCGCCGGCCCCCGCGCCGAGGAGCGCGCCGCCGATCGCGCCGCCGACCGTGTTACCCGCCACGTTCTGGTCGGCGTAGGCGCGCGCCTCGTGATCGCAGTAGGCGCGCCGCGACGCCGCCTCGGCGCTCGTCACGAAGCAAGCCGCCAGCGCGGCCGCGACGACGACGGCGTTCGAAACGAGAATTCTCATGGTTCCACTCCTCTCGATGATATCCAAAATCGCGACCGTGAATCGGCGCGGCGTTCGGCCCGCGACGCGGACCCCGCGCGACGCACGGCAAACGGCTGTCATCGTTTCTAGTTCCCGCGCCCGACCGGGGTCAATGCCGGACGACGAAACCCATCGGTCTCTCGAGTGTTACGGTCTGCCTTCTTTGCGGCGCTCCGACGACCGCGTTTCGGCGCTTACCCATGACACACGAATCGCTTTGTGGGTCATGAGAAGCCATTTCATGATCCACAAGCGGGATCGCCGCTCACATGCGAGCCACAATAGACGCTCGCCTTTCGCGCGGTGGGGCGCGGCATGACCGCTGGTCCGCACGATCCTGAAGCTTCGCCGACCAATAGCGCCCGCCGCCGCCCTCGGCGAGCGCGGCCACGGGTGGTCGCGGCAAGTTCGGCAGGGGGGCGCGTCTGGGGGCTTTGACGCAGTCGAGGCGGGGCCGTCGACGCCATCAAGGGGCGAAGCCCGCCGGCGCTCTTGACCCCGCCCCTCGATCGGCCGCCGCAGCCGCCGCGATTGACTCTTAAACCTTGCCCGTAGGCGCCCCGCCCCGTGCAAGCGGTCACGGTCATTCGGTGACGATCCCTCACGCGCGTCGTAAGGCCGCAGACGCGGCTTTTTTCTTCCTCGAATGCCGACGCGGGCTTGCCCGCGTGTGCCGCCCTGGCGGCACGGAAGGCCGAGGGAGTGCGCGCAGCGCATCGACCGACAGCCGCAGCAAGGCGCGCGCGCCGACAGGCGCAGATCGCGCCGCCAACCGCGAAGCGCCCCCGCGCTTCGTCCGAATTGCCTTCGCCCGTATGCGCACCCGCCGCGCGACCTCGCGCGAAGTAGTAATCGAGGCCGAACGCATGGCATCGATCGGGCGAGACGCGATTTCAAAAGAGCTGTAAATTGCGAGCATGGGCCACTCCCTTGAAACCTTGCCTCGCCGCGTCTTTCTAGACTCCTGCACCGCGCAAACTCTGCGCGACTACGACGGCTATATCTATGAGGGCGAGCCGATCGACGCTAGCGACCGCATCCATCGTGTGACGGACGGCGTTGCCAATGTCGAGGCCCCTCGTAACATCTTCCTGATCAACGAGCGCGCGCTGTTTGAGTGGATTGTGTCATCTGGCAGCCTGCACGAAGCAGGGGAGAAAAACGATCCCGGTCACATGCAGTGGCTTTGGGATATCGCGGATCATTCCGAGGTTTGCTTGGAAGGCAGCGGCCCAACGGCGGAGGGTGAATTGCTTGCCGCGCGCCTCGACGAGCGAAAATTTGGGTATCTCAGCGAGAAAGACCGAAAGCTTCTTCGGCACGCGATCGTCTTGCGCTGTGACGCCTTCCTTACAATGGAGCGCCGCCTGCCACAGAACGCGGAACATGTGCATCGGGAGCTCGGAATTCGCATCCTGACGCCAATAAACCACTGGCAAATGCTGGAACCATATGCGGCGCTGTGGTGCTAGTCGCCCTGACTCCTTCGCGTTGTGCAGAAATCAAGATATTCGCAACAAGCCGATTCCGTTGATTGGATTGGCTTTTCCTGTTTCATAAGTCTGTTGCATAAAGGCGGGCGGAAGAGGCTTGCGAAAGTGTGCCAATTTTGGCACAATATGCGCGGATGATCGATCGCACGAAAAAACTGCCCGCGCGGTTCTATATGAATCCGGCGGGACGCAAGCCGGTTCGCGAATGGATTCTCGAATTGCCCGAAGCCGACCGCCACACCGTCGGCAAGGACATTCAGAAAGTCGAATTCGGCTGGCCTCTCGGCCGACCGCATTGCGCGCCGCTCGGCGCCGGCCTGTGGGAGGTGCGCAGCGCGCTCGACAGCAACCGCATTGCGCGGGTGATTTTCTGCATGGGCGACGATCACATGATCTTGCTGCACGGCTTCATCAAGAAGACCCAGAAGACGCCGCAGGCGGACATTGACCTTGCCCTGAAACGCAAGAAAGAGGTGACATAATGGCACAGAAACGCAAAGGCGGCGTGAGCGAAGAAACCTTCGACGAATTCCTCGCCGATCAGGGAATTCTCGGAGCGTGTGAAGATCACGCCGTCAAAGAACTCATCGCTGAGCAACTTGCCGCCGCGATGGAGGCGCAGGGATTGACCAAGGTTGAAATGGCCGCGCGGATGAAGACCAGCCGCCGTCAGCTCGACCGACTCTTCGATCCGGCGGTTCCGTCCGTAACGCTCGACACGTTGCGCCGCGCCGCGAGCGCCGTGGGGCGCTCGCTTCGTATCGAATTGGTGTGAGGCGTGATTTGCGGCTATGCCCGCGTGTCGGGAAAATCTCGAGACCTGGCCGCCCAGTTCGCCGACCTAAAGGCGGCGGGATGCAGAAGTCGGCCTAAGTCCCGCGCTTGAGCGCGTCGGCCGCGACGGCGAGCGGCAGCACGAGCGAAAGGGGCGCATCGTCCATGCGCAGAGCGCCGTAGCTTTCGTACCAGCGCGCCGCGCGATCGTTCTTGGCGTCGATGAGCAGGGCGACGCCGCCGACATCCTGGGCGACGCGGATGCAGCGCTCGGCCGCGCGCAGCAGGAGAGCGCCGCCGAGTCCGCGGCCTTGCGCCGTTTTGTCGACGGCCAGGCGGCCGAGACGGAACACGGGCACGTCGTAACGAGCGAGGCCTTTCTTCGCCAGAGCGGGCGTGCGGCTGTATTCGAGCGAGGCGGGGCTCAGCGTGTAGAAGCCGAGGATGCGCGTAGGCGCGTCGGCGGGCGCGGCGACAAAGGCGTCGTTGATAAATAGCTGAATCGAAGTGCGATTTTTTCTTGGGAGCTTTGGGATTCCCAGGGCGGGATCGAGTTTATAGAATCGCCGTATGATTGACGAATCGGCGATAAGATTGCGG
>Ga0181524_10001326_pt1 | contig 28620 bp, 26 predicted proteins | sample PEATcosm2014_Bin_34_FD_119761 | JGI IMG/M metagenome (GOLD analysis project Ga0181524, IMG submission 119761) | Peatland microbial communities from MTU Mesocosm Facility, Houghton, MI, USA - PEATcosm2014_Bin05_60_metaG | ecosystem: Environmental > Terrestrial > Soil > Wetlands > Peat | place... | reverse complement strand
CACCAATCCCATATCGCGATCGGCGGCCTGAAATTTCACCTGGTGGCTACCGCGGTCGCCGACCAGCACGGCAAGCGGGTCGGCACCGTCGTCGAATGGAAGAACGAGACCGTGGAAAAGTCGATCGAGGCGGAGGTCGACGCGATCGTCAATGCGGCGGCCGGCGGCGACTTCTCGCAGCGCATTCCGACCACCGGCAAAAAGGACTTCATGCTCAATCTGGCCACCGCGATCAATGCGCTCTGCGACAATACCGGGAGCGCGCTCGCGGACCTGGCCGCCATCATGGGAGCGATGGCCGAAGGCGACCTGACGCGGCGCGTCACCGCCGACTATCAAGGCATGTTCGGCGAACTGAAAAAAGACGCCAACGCCATGGCGGAGCGGATCGGCTCGACCATCGCCGAAATCAAAGCCTCGGCGGGCGACGTCACCAACGCCGCGGCGGAGATATCGACCAGCACGACGGACCTGTCGCAGCGCACCGAGGAACAGGCGGCGAGCCTGGAACAGACCTCGGCCTCGATGCAGGAGATTTCCGCGATCGTGAAGAAGAACGCGGCGAACGCGCAAGCGGCCAACCAGTCGGCTGGCGCCACCCGCGAGGTCGCCGCCAAAGGCAGCGAGGTGGCCGCGCGGGCGGTCGCCGCCATGGCCAGGATCGAGGAATCCTCGCGCAAGATCTCCGACATCATCGGCGTCATCGACGAGATCGCGCGGCAGACCAATCTGTTGGCGCTCAACGCTGCGGTGGAGGCTGCGCGCGCCGGTGATGCCGGGCGCGGCTTCGCGGTGGTGGCGTCGGAGGTGCGCACCTTGGCGCAGCGCTCTTCGCAGGCCGCGAAGGACATCAAAGATCTGATCACCAACTCCAACGGCCAGGTGAAGGACGGGGTGGACCTGGTCAACCGGGCCGGCACGGCGCTCACCGACATCGTGGCGTCGATCAAGCGCGTGGCCGAGATCGTCTCCGACATCGCTTCCGGCAGCGCCGAGCAGGCGAGCGGCCTCGAGGAGGTCGGGAAGGCGCTGACGCAAATGGACGAGGTGACCCAACAGAACTCAGCCTTGGTCGAACAGAACGCCGCCACCGCCAAGGCGCTGGAGCAACAGGCCAAGGCCATGGACGAACGGGTGGCGTTCTTCAAGATCGAGGCAAGCGAGACGAGCGCGCGGAATGATTCTGCGGGCAATGCTGCACCGCCGCCGCCCGCGGCGGCGCCGGTCAGGTCGACGCCAACTAAGCCGGTTCCGGCCAAGTCGGCGCCAGCGGTCGGACGCGGTCCGGTCGCGCGCATGCAGGCCACGATCGCGACCGCGTTCAAACAAGAGCCGGACTGGAAAGAATTCTAGCCTTCCGTCACCGGACCCGGAGGGGCGGAGCGATATCCGGTATCGGCTGGCGCCGCCGGCCCGAACTGCGCCTTCACCAGCTCGGCGAAAAAGCCGCCGCTTCGAGCCAGCTCGTCGAACGTGCCGGTCTCGACGATGCGGCCGTGATCGAACACCAAAATGCGGGTGGCGTCGCGCACGGTGGCGAGCCGATGGGCGATGACGAATGTGGTGCGGCCCTTCATCACTTCATCGAGCGCCGCCGTGACGCGCGCCTCCGTGACCGGATCGAGCGCGCTGGTTGCTTCGTCGAGGATCAGGATCGGCGGGTCTTTCAGCAAGGCGCGCGCGATGGCGAGCCGCTGCCGTTCGCCGCCGGAGAGCAGCCGTCCGCGCTCGCCGATGCGCGTTTGCAGGCCGTCGGGGTTGCGGTCGATGAAGTCGATCGCCTGCGCGCGCCGCGCCGCCGCCCGCAGTTCCTCGTCGCTCGCATCCGGCTTGCCGACCCGCAAATTCTCGGCGATCGAGCGGTTGAACAACAGCGTCTCCTGGAACACCACGCCGATATTGCGGCGCAGTCCCCGCAGCGTGAAATCGCGGATGTCGGTGCCGTCGATCTTGATGACGCCCGCCTGCGGATCGAAGGCGCGATGCAACAGCGCAAGCGACGTCGATTTGCCGCTGCCGGTCGGCCCGACCAGCGCAATGCGGTCGCCGGGGAGCGCGGTGAAGGTCAGACCGGATACCGCGGCGCGCTTGCCGTCGTAGGACAGCGAAACGCCCTCGAACTCGACGAGCCCGTGCACGCGGCCGGGATCGCGCGCGTCCGGCCGGTCGCGCACCGTCGGCACGGTGTCGAGCACGGCGAAGAAGTCGGTGAGCTTCGGCGCGTCGATGAACAGGCGGTTGGCGAAACTGACCGCCTGTTCCAGCCGGGCGATCAGCATTGCCGCGATGCTCATGAAGCTGACGATCTGGCCGACCGACGCGAGGCCTATGAGTTTCAGATAGGTCCCGACCACCAGGATGACCAGCAGCGTGAGCGTGGTGCCGGCGCGCGTCAGCACGGCGGCGACGGCCCACCACGACAGCACCGGCAGCTGCGCGCGCAACAGCGATTCGACGAGGCTCTTCAGCTCCGAGACTTCGAGTTCGACGCGGGCATAGCTCTGCACCAGGGCGATATTGCCGAGCGCGTCGGCGGCGGTTTCGGCAAGGTCGGAATAATGCTTCTCGACCGCGCGCTGCAGGGCGAAGGCGGTATGCATCACCAGCACGGTCAGCGCGGTGAATGCGAAGCAAAGCACGATCAAGGGCAGCGCGAGCCGCCAGTTGAGGAATAGCGAAGCCGGCAGCAGCACGACGATGAAGACGAAGGCGGCAAAATGCTCGCGAAAAAACGACACCCACAGCCACCACAGCGTATCGGTGCCGGTGAGCATGACCTTCATCTGCCGGCCGGAATGCGCGGCGGAATGGTAGGCCAGCGGCAATTGCAGGACGTGCTCGAAATAGTCGGCGAGCACCATGTTGCGGCGCTGATGCGCCAGCCGGTCGGCGAACCAGGCGACCAGCGTGCCCGAGCCGATGATGAACAGGCCGAAGCCGACCCAGGTGCCGATGAGCGGCAGGAGCGTTCGCGCCGCGGCTCCGAGACCCGCCGGCAGCGCACCCGATAATGCATCGACAATGCGGCCGAGCAGCACCGGCTCGGCGAATTGGGCGCCGGCCAGCGCGATATTGGCGAGCGCGAGCGCGATCGCCAGCCGGGCTTCGGAGCGCAACAGGCCGAGAACGCGGAGATAAATGCGAGCGAATGCCATGGCGAGGTTTTAGCAGCGGAATACGAACTTGCCAGGGGTGTGCGAGCGTCGATGGCAAGTACGCGAGGACCATTAGATACAACGGATGCCGATGACGATCGAAGCCCTGTCCAAGAAGCGGCTCGTGGCGCACGCCCGTGCTTAATCCTCCCCTGATTCCGCTGGGGATGATAAATTGCCCCGATGAACGGGCCCGATGCCGCCCTGCCGCCGTTCCGCGCTCCTTATGCTCCGCCGGACGAACAACTGGCGGCGAGGCTCTTCGCTGACGCCGCCCTCGACCGCGCCGCGGAGAGCCGCATCGATGCGCGCGTGCGGCGCCTCATCGAGGCGATCCGCGCCAAGGTGGGCGGGCTTGGAGGCGTCGGTCTTGGCGGGGTCGAGGATTTCCTGCACGCTTATTCGCTCTCGACCAAAGAAGGCCTGGCGCTGATGGTGCTGGCCGAGGCGCTGCTGCGGGTCCCGGACAGAGCGACCGCGGACCGTCTGATCGAAGACAAGCTCGCCGCCGGGCACTGGATCGACGGCGATGTGAGATCGACGGCGCTGCTGGTTTCCGCCTCGGCTTGGACGCTCGGTATCGCCGCCCGCATCATCCATCCCGGCGAGACTCCGGAGACGATCCTCGAGGCCGTGGTGCGCCGCCTCGGCCTGCCGACCATGCGGGCGGCGACGCGGCAGGCGATGCGGCTCTTGGGCTCGCATTTCGTCATCGGGGAGACCATCGACGAGGCGCTGGCGCGCGCCCGCCGGCATGCGGAGTTCCGCTATTCGTTCGATATGCTCGGCGAGGGGGCGCGCAATGGCGCCGATGCCGAAACCTATTTCGAGGCCTATGCGGCGGCGATCGTCGCCATCGGCGCCGCTGCCGGCAACGCCGACTCACCCGCTCGTCCCGGCATTTCGGTGAAATTCTCGGCGCTGCATCCGCGCTACGAAGCGATCTCGCGGCAGCGCGTGCTCACCGAACTGACCCCGCGCGTCATCGAACTGGCGCGTCTCGCCAAGGAACGCGACCTGCAGTTCACCGTCGATGCCGAGGAAGCGGATCGGCTCGAATTGTCGCTCGAAGTTTTCGCTAAGGTCCTCGACGATCCGTCGCTTGCCGGCTGGGACGGCTTCGGCATCGCCGTGCAGGCCTATCAGAAGCGCGCACTCGACGCGATCGACTGGATCGAAGACGCGGCCGCGGCAAAGAACCGAAAGCTCAGCGTCAGGCTGGTCAAGGGCGCCTATTGGGACACCGAAATCAAGCGGGCGCAGGAGCGCGGTCTCGCCGATTATCCGGTGTTCACGCGCAAAGCCATGACCGACCTCTGTTACATGGCGTGCGTGCGAAAGCTTCTTGCGGCGCGCAACCGCCTGTTCCCGCAGTTCGCCACCCATAATGCACTCACGGTCGCAAGCGTGATCGAACACTCGGGCGGCGTCGACGGTTACGAATTCCAGCGGCTCTACGGCATGGGGGAGGCGCTCTACCATACGCTCGTCGCCGAGTTTCCGGACGCCGCCTGCCGCATCTACGCGCCGGTCGGCGGCCACCGCGACCTGCTCGCTTATCTGGTGCGGCGATTGTTGGAGAACGGCGCCAATTCGTCGTTCGTCTCGGTCGCCGCCGACCCGAATGTGCCGATCGCGCAAATCCTGCGCCGCCCGCAAAGCTTCGTCGCCGCGCCGGCGCAGATCCGCAACGGCAAAATCCCGCTGCCGCGCGATCTTTACCTGCCGGAACGGCGCGGCGCCGCGGGAATAGAGTTCGGCGATCGCGCAAGCCTCGACGCGCTGTTGCGCGAGGTCCGCGACAGCGTCGCGGCGCCGCTCGAAGCGGCCCCGCTGATCGACGGCATCGCGCTGTCGGGCATCGAGCGGGCGATCCTTTCGCCGGTCGACGGCCGCGCGATCGGCGTGGTGCGCGAGGCTGACGAGGCGCTGGTGCGGGCCGCGGTCGCTGCCGCCGCGGCGGGCTTTCCCCGCTGGGCGGCTTACTCTCCCGATGAGCGCGCGGCGCGGCTCGAACGCGCCGCCAACCGACTCGAACGCGACCGCGGCCCGCTCCTTGCGTTGTTGCAGAACGAGGCCGGCAAGACGCTCGACGACGCCGTGGCCGAGCTTCGCGAGGCCGTCGATTACTGTCGCTATTACGCCGCGCAAGCGCGCCTAGCGCTGAAACCGTGTGCGATGCCGGGGCCGACCGGCGAGAACAACGAGCTGCGTTATCGCGGCCGCGGCGTGTTCGTCTGCATCAGTCCGTGGAATTTCCCGCTGGCGATCTTCCTCGGCCAGGTGAGCGCCGCGCTTGCCGCCGGCAATACGGTCGTCGCCAAGCCGGCCGAGCAGACGCCGCTCGTCGCCGCGCTCGCGGTCAAGCTGTTGCACGAGTGCGGCGTGCCGGCGACCGCGCTGCATCTCCTGCCCGGCGATGGCGCGGTCGGGGCCGATCTCGTCGCCGATCCGGGAATCGCCGGCGTCGCCTTCACCGGGTCCACCGCGGTGGGCCGCGCGATCAATCGCGCACTCGCGGCAAAGGACGGCCCGATCGTTCCGCTCGTCGCCGAAACCGGCGGCATCAATGCCATGATCGTCGACGCGACCGCGCTGCCCGAACAGGTGACCGACGACGCGATCGCGTCCGCGTTCCGCTCCGCCGGTCAGCGTTGTTCGGCGTTGCGGCTGTTGTGTCTGCAAGAGGACGTCGCCGACCGCGTGCTCGATATGCTGATCGGCGCGGCCGATGCGTTGCAGGTCGGCGACCCGCGCGACATCGCGACCCATGTCGGCCCGGTCATCGATGTCGACGCCAAGACGCGGCTCGAAAGCTGGATCGCTACGAACGAGGGCGCCGGCCGTTTGCGCTATCGCTGGGACCGCGACCAGGCTCTCCCAAGCGCAGGGACTTATGTTGCGCCGGCCATTGTCGAACTCGAGCGCGCCCGCGACCTCAAGGAAGAGGTGTTCGGCCCGGTGCTCCATGTGGTGCGCTGGCGTGCCGCGGAATTGGAAGCGCTGCTCGACGACATCGCCGGTAACGGCACGGCGCTGACGCTCGGCGTACATTCGCGCATCGATCTGACGATCGAGCGGATTGCCGCGAGGCTTCCGCATGGCAATGTCTACGTCAATCGCAACATGATCGGCGCCGTGGTCGGCACCCAGCCGTTCGGCGGCACGCAACTCTCCGGCACCGGACCCAAGGCCGGCGGCCCGAACTATCTGCGCCGCTTCGCGACCGAGCAGACGGTCACGGTCAATACCGCGGCGGCGGGCGGCAATGCCGGACTGTTGGCGGAGGAGGAGCAATAAAGCATTGATAATAAAACGATTTGCTCGGAATCCCTTGTGAAGTCTGAGTCGGAGGCGTAGTCTAAAAAGATGAGCAAGCGCGTCACGGATTTGACAGCGGACGAACTGGATCGATTAGCCGGCGAGGCTTGGAGCATTGCCGCACAGGAAGCGTTGGCGAAGGGCCTTACCATCACCGGATCGCGCGACGGCCGCCGCTATCGATATCATCCGGACGGACGCGTCGACGACCTGGGTCCAGTTGGGATGGAATCCGTGGAATCCGAACTCGGCAAATCCAGGAAATAGGTGGCGTAATCTCCGTCGCAGGAGCGCCGGTTGGACGGTCCATTCCTCTTAATGATTGCCGGACCGAACGGAGCAGGCAAATCGACGCTGTTCCACTCGCTGCTTCGGAATGGTGTCGAAGTCGGCGAATATATCAACCCCGATGATATCGCGCGAGCTGCAAGGTCCCTACGACGAACGCGTCCGGCAAGCACAGGTTATTGCTGACCGGCGGCGTGAAGCATGCATCGCGGCGAAACGCAGCTTCAGCTTTGAGACCGTCATGTCTCACCCGAGCAAGATCGATATTTTAGTTCGGGCCAAGGCCGCCGGCTTTTTTGTCCAGCTTTTCTTTGTCGGCACCGATGATCCGCGAACGAACATCGAGCGCGTCGCGCTGCGGGTCGCGCAAGGCGGCCACGACGTGCCTCAAGACAGGATCGTGTCGCGATGGAACCGCACCATGGCGCTGCTTCATCGCGCGATAGAGGCCTCGGATCGGTCGTTCCTGTTCGACAACAGCGCGGTCGGGGGGCATTCGAGCCCCAATCTCGTTTTCACAAGCGATCTGGGAGCCGAGGGCCGTTCCGAGTCCGGCTTGCAAGTCAACCCGCCCCCGGATTGGCTTCGCCAATACGTTCTTGATCCGCTTGGTGACAGTTTTTCTAAACCACGCGCTTAGGCTCAAGCGTTCTCGGAATTCGATGGTCCGGAGCAACGCCGGCCTTTTGCTGCAAAGGACCGACTGGCAAAGAAACCTCCGCAGGCCTTAGGAATTAACACAATCGCGACAAGATCGCGCTATCCTGATCGGCTATGAGCGATTCGATCACCCGCCTCTTCCAGGCCATCGTGGCGTGCCGGCACGACGATCCGTCGACGTCGCGGACCGCGCGGCTACTTCGTTCCGGCCGCAGCAAAATGGCGAAGAAGCTCGCCGAGGAGGCTGTCGAGGTCGTGATCGACGCCATGCACGGCGACAAGGACGCCGTGGTCAAGGAAAGCGCCGATCTCATCTATAATCTCGTGGTACTGTGGGTTTCCTCGGGCATCCGCCCGGAGGAGGTTTGGAAGGAAATGGACCGGCGCGAGCGGCTCCTCGGCATCGCCGAGAAAGTGCCGAAGAAGCTGCCGGAAGACTTCCCCCGTCGCAAAATTGTCATGCTCGAAGGCCGCCGCGTCCGCAAGCGGCGCTGAATCCCTACGCCGCGGCTACCGTGAGGCCGCAAGGGACGTGAGGCCGCAAGGGACGCGGCGCATGGACAGACTTGCTCCGCGCCGCTATTGAGCCACCCATGCTCCGCCGCCTGTACGATTGGTGCGTCGACGCCGCCGGAAAGCCCCATGCCGCCTGGGTGCTCGGCTGCGTATCCTTCGCCGAAAGCTCGTTCTTTCCGGCGCCGCCGGATGTGATGCTGATCCCGATGGCGATGGCGCGGCCCGACCGGGCCTTTTTCTTTGCCACGCTGTGCACCGCAACCTCGGTTGCCGGCGGGCTACTCGGCTATTTCATCGGCGCCGAGCTCTACGCGACCTTCGGGCAGTGGCTGATCGCGCTCTACGGCTACGGCGACAAAATGGAGGCGTTCCGGGAAGCCTATGCGCATTACGGCGCCTGGATCATCCTGCTGAAGGGCCTCACCCCCATCCCGTACAAGATCGTGACCATTACCTCCGGATTCGCCGGATTCAACATCGGTCTGTTCATCGTCATGTCGGTCGTGTCCCGCGGCATGCGGTTTTATTTGCTGGCCTTTCTGCTCAACCGCTACGGCGAGCGGGCGCGCGTCATCATCGAAAAGCGGCTCGGTCTGTGGGTTGCGCTGGCGGCCGCAGTCGTCGTCATTGGCTTTGTCATCGTGGTGCGCGTATTCTGACCATGTTGACGCCTAATTTGGCCCGCAGATCATCGGCGGCGCCGTTTGGTCGCTGAGGTGCGGGGTGCGCAACTAGGTCTCGGGCACCGACGGTGCGGGCCAGCGCATCGGCCATTTGACAGGGGCCATTCGACAGGGGCCATTCGACAGGGGCCATGTGACGGGGTGGCCGTGACAAGACGGAAGTCACATTCGGGCGAACGCCGTTCGACGGCGGTTTATTGGCTTGCCGCGGTCTTGCTGACGGCAACGGCCGGACCTGCGATTGCCCAGGGCACGGTTCAGCCCTTTGTACAAACTGGACAGCCGCCTGCGAGTCTGGCTGAACCTGCCGGCGCCGCGCCGATTGTGCCGCCGCCCGCCCAGTCGCCCGTTCCATCGGCTTCGCCGTCCGTCGGCCTGGTTCTGCCGCAGCCTCCCGCTTTGCCGCCGCCGCCCACCGAGAAGCGGGGTTTTCTCACCGACTTCGGCACGTGGTGGAATAAGTCGGTCGCCGACTTCAATGCCAAGATGAAAGAGCAGCAGTCCACGCTCGAGGACCTCAATAAGCAATCTGCCGCTGCCACCAAGGAAGCCATGAAGAACGCCGCCGACGCGATGGTGCGGCTCCCGTCTTCGCGGGTGATCGAAATTCACGAGGTCTGCGCGACCGCCGGCAACGGCGCTCCCGATTGCGGGCCGGCGGTAACCAATGCCTGCCGTGCCAAGGGCTTCAATAGCGGCCAGCCGGTCGATATCAGTACGGTGGAGAAATGCACGGTATCGCTGTGGATGTCGGGACAGGCCCAGGCCCGCGATTGTCCGGTCGAAACGGTCGTCCTGCGCGCCGCGTGCCAATAGACTGCGCGCCGCCAGCCGCCGGCTTTGCGTCATCGCAAATTTGCATCATCGCAAATTTGCCAGGACGTCGGCCTCATAAACCGTCGGCCCCCGGTCAATTGTCGGCTCTTTGGGCAACACCGGACATCGACGAGTTTTAGGGCGAGATGGATCAGTCACGAATGACCCGGAGCGGAAGCCGCGCCATCGAGCCAGAGTGAGCTATTTTATACAGATTTGGAAATGCGGCCGGCTAAAATTGAATATGAGGGTGCTTTTGGCCCCCACTTTAAGCGCCCGGATTTGTACGCATGTCTAAACCCCAGCCGTGCCCTCACACACCGCTGGGGTCTTTTTCATTCGGTTGGGAGCCGACCGGGAGAGTCTTATGGAGTTCCTCACGGAGAAGTTCGTCGAACGCCAGAGCATCACACGCTTCACCACTCTATTGATGACAGAAACTGACACGGCCAAGCGAGAGCTATTGCAAAAGCTTTTGACCGACGAAATGGTGAGACAAGCTGGCCAAAGCGACCCTAAGAACAAGTCCTCGCATAGTTGATAAAAGTCAACACGCCCGAATTTCAGCAGACGTATTCTAAATTTGATCTTACGAAGGAGAGAACCAATGCTAATGAAGATGACTGCTCTGGCTTTCATCGGCGCTACTGCGCTGACTTTCAGTCAAAGCGCAAGCGCTGTTCCAGTTGACGCTGCGGCTATCAAGGCGGCTGCGATTACTAGTTCGGCTGTCCAGCAGGCGCAGTATTCCGAGCGCCACACTCGGCACCGCGTCGTCAAGTGTTACCGCGAATTGATCGTTGGCCCCTACGTTTGCCACCGCTTTCATCACTGGTAAGCAGTCAACGTTGCCGTGGCGGCCAGCCAAATGACCTGAATCTCGCGCGAACCGACGACAACTAGATCAACCGACGCGCGAGAATTTATGTTTTTCAAGTCCGGTAGGACGCCCGCGGGATATCTCCTTGTGGCCCTTCGCGTCGTTTCGTGGCGGCGCGGCAATTCAGTAGTTTTCGGAGTGAAGCGCACATTCAGCGGGCCGCGCTTACAGCGCAGTATTTATGAGTACTCGCCCTGGCTAGCTGTTTGTTTTGGTGTCTCCTTTTCGTGAAACCGCCCTCCACCCTCGGATCAAGTCCGAGGGCAGGCATTTCGCGGGACATGCTACGGGACGTGCTATAAGTCTCTCCTCGCTCATTAGGGAGAAGCAAAACCGCCATGATGTCCGACGCCGATCGCAACAAGGCCGCCGATATTCTTCTCGCCGCGGAGAAGGAGCGCAAACAGGCGGTTCAACTGTCCAAGACCTGGCCCGGCATCACGATCGAGGACGCCTATGCGATCTCGACCGAGGTGGCCAATCGCAAGATCGCGGCCGGCTCGAAGCTCATCGGCCATAAGGTCGGGCTGACCTCGAAGGCGATGCAGCGCTCCTCGCAGATCGACGAGCCGGACTATGGACACCTCCTCGACAACATGATGGTCGCGGACGGCGCCCGTATCCCGCATGAGAATTACTGCTTGCCGCGGGTCGAGATCGAGCTCGCCTTCATCATGGGCAAGCCGTTGCGCGGTCCCGGCGTCGGCTTGGCCGACGTCTTGCGCGCCACCGAATATGTCGTGCCGGCGATCGAGATCGTCGACGCCCGGTTGCAGGACCAGCGCAAGATCTTCGACACCGTCTCCGACAACGGCGCCGCGGCCGGTATCGTGCTCGGCGGCCGGCCGATCGGCCCGCTCGACGTCGATCTGCGCTGGGTCGGCGGCATCATGTACCGCAATTCGGAGATCGAGGAGACCGGCGTGGCCGCCGGCGTGCTCGGCCATCCCGCGCTCGGGGTCGCCTGGCTCGCCAACAAGCTCGGCCAGCACGGGGTGACGCTCGAGGCCGGCCATATCGTGCTCGCCGGCTCGTTCACCCGCATCGTGTTCGCGCGCAAGGGCGACACGCTGCACGCCGATTTCGGCGATCTCGGCGGCATTGCGGTGCAGTTCGTCTGAGACGGACAGGCAGATTGAACATGCGTCGCCGCGGCGCGATCATGACCGCGGGCGAGGCGCGGTGGCAGGTTGGTCGTGCTCGATCGGGATCGCAGGCGGTGGATCGGGGCTGGCATTTGGGCTGCCGTCATAGCGGCATCGGCGATGGCTATGCCGCCGGCGGCATTGCAGGCGGCGCTGCCGACAGAGCCGGATATCTCGGGCCGCACCTCCTTTGCCGGCGAGCTTCTGATCGCCACGCCGGGCATGGGCGATCCGTTCAGCCACGCCGTGATCGTCATGGCGCGGCACAATCGCGACGGCGCGCTCGGCATCGTTATCAATCGGCCGCTCGGCAGTCGGCCCATTGCCGGCATCCTCGAAGCGCTCGGGGCTGACTCGAGCGGCGTCACCGGCAGCGTACGCATCTTCCTCGGCGGGCCGGTCAGTCCCGATGCCGCATTCGTGTTGCACAGCGCCGACTACCATCGTCCCGCCACCGTGGACATCGACGGCCGCATCGCCCTCAGTGACGCCGCCGACGTGCTGCGCGACATCGGCGTCGGCAAGGGTCCGCGCAAAAGCCTGGTCGCGTTCGGCTATGCGGGCTGGGCGCCGTCGCAACTCGAGGACGAGCTCGAGCGCGGCGCCTGGGTCGCGGTCAACGAAGACCCGGGGCTGGTCTTCGACGACGATCGGTCGAAAGTGTGGACCGACGCGCTGGCGCTGCATAAGACAGGGCCCTGAATGATCCAGCACCCCGACTGATTCAGTACCGTCAATGATCGAAGTTCAAACCGATTTCCACGGGGTTTTCCCCTATCTGGTTTCGCCGGTCGATTCGGCCGGGCGCGTCAAGACCGAGGTGCTCGGCGCTCTCGTTCGCGATCTCGTCGCCGCCGGGGTGCATGGCTTGACGCCGCTCGGCTCGACCGGCGAATTCGCCTACCTTGACAATGAGCAGCGCGCCGAGGTGGTGGCCGCGACCATTGAGGCTTCGTCCGGCCGCGTCCCGGTGGTCGCCGGCGTCGCGGCGACCGCGACGGCGGATGCGGTCGCGCAGGCGCGCCGCTATCAAAAGCTGGGCGCCGGCGGCATCCTCGCCATCCTGGAATCCTATTTCCCGCTCGGCGAGGCGCAGGTCGAAGCCTATTTCAGCGCCATCGCCGATGCCGTCGATGTGCCGGTGGTGCTCTACACCAATCCACAATTCCAGCGCACCGACCTCACGCTCGATGTGATCGCGCGCTTAAGCGAGCATCCGCGTATCCGCTATATCAAGGACGCCTCGACCAATACCGGCCGGCTGCTTTCGATCATGAATCGCAATACGGGGCTCAAGGTGTTCTCGGCCTCCGCGCATATTCCGGCCTGCGTCATGCTGATCGGCGGCGTCGGCTGGATGGCGGGCCCGGCCTGCGTCATTCCGCGGCAGAGCGTGAAGCTCTACGAATCGTGCCGCGCCGGCCGCTGGACGGAGGCGATGGACCTGCAGCGGCGGCTGTGGCGGATCAACGAAATCTTCGCGCGCTACAATCTCGCCGCCTGCATCAAGGCGGCGCTAAAGATCCAGGGCTACGACATCGGCGATCCGGTGCCGCCGCAACAGCCGCTCGGCGACCAAGAACGCGCCATCGTCGAAGCGGCGCTGGCGGACCTGGCCGACATCGTTTGAATTGAAGACGAGCGTCTCCGCCACATTCGTTAATTTATTCCAACCGACTGTTAACGCTTCCTTGCTAACGATTCGGTGCATGGTCCCGAGAACCGGCCGCCGGTTTTCGGAAAACATCATGCGCGAATATCGCTAGAACCTGATCGGCGCCGATTCATTCGGGGCTGATGAGTCTCTAGCCTTGTTGTTGCCCGCGCTGGCGACGCAGAGGTGGTTGTGGGATCGATCGGTTCGCAGTCCGCGCCGCGTGTCGCGCTCGAGCGCACCGCTTCGGCTATCGTGAGTGCCCGGCGCGCGACGCTTGCCGATCGCTATGCGATCAATTCCTTCGCGGTCGAATGGCGATGGCTCGCGGATCTCATTCCGGTGACCGATGCCTGGCGCGATCTCGCCTCGCGCGCGCTCGAATCGAATGTGTTCTACGAGCCCGGCTTCGCGCTCGCGGCCGCCGCCTTGTTCGGCCGCAATGCCGGCGCCGTTCTGGTGTGGTCGGGGGGCGAGCGACGAAAGCTTCTCGGCTTCATCCCGGCCTATGTCGACGAACGCCGCTATGGCTTCAAGCTGCCGGTCCTGGTCGGCTGGACGCATCGTTACGGCCCGCTCGGTACGCCGCTCGTCGAGCGCGATGCGGCCGAACCGGTGATCGCCGCGTGGCTTGCGCATGTCGCGGCCAATCCGGCGCTGCCGGGATTACTGCTGCTGCCGCTTCTCGCTGAAGACGGCCCCTTTGCGACGACGCTCGCCAGGATCGTCCGGCGCGCGCAGATGCCGAGCGCCGATTTCGACCGCCACCGCCGGGCTTTGCTCGAGCCGGGGGAGCATCGCACGGATTACCTCGAATATGCGCTGTCGACGCACCGGCAGGGCGAACTGCGCCGAACCGGCCGGCGCCTCGCCGATCTCGGCGCGCTGTTGTTCACGACGACCATGGAGCCTTCGGCAATCGCGGCCGAGATCGAGGATTTTCTGGCGATCGAGGCGAGCGGTTGGAAAGGCAGAGCGGGAACCGCCGTGGCCGACCACGATGAGATACGCAGCTTCTTCAAAGCCGCGGTCGCGGCGCTTGCGGCGGAGGGCAAAGTGCAGCTCAACCGTCTGCTGCTCGACGGCCGTGCCATCGCCGTCGCCGTCACGCTCCGCAGCGGCGAGCAAGCGTGGTTCTGGAAGACGACCTACGACGAAACCTTCGCGCGCTATGCGCCCGGCATGTTGCTCACCGGGGCGCTGACCGAACAACTCGCCGAAAATGCCGCCGTCTCCCGCACCGATTCCTGCGCCGCCGCCGGCAATGCGACGCTCGATCCGATTTGGCGCGAGCGCTTGGCGCTGTGCGACCGCCTGATCGCGGTGCGGCCCGGAGCGCCGTTCGCGCTCGGCTTGCGCCTGGAGCGGGCGCGCCGCGGCGTGCTTGCCGCGGCCAAAACGCTGCGTGAGCGTTGGCGCCGGCGTCGTTGACTTTCCTGTTCGTTTCCCGCGTAGCTGCCGGCCGGGAAAACGCGCAGGGCTTTGCAAAATCCATGGCCAAACCGATCGCAATCCGCATGGCCGGTTACGGGCCGCCGACGACCTCGTTCTCGCGCTCGCTGAAATTCATCGGCGATCGTCTGCAGAAAGCGTTCGGCGATCGCGTCGACGTGAAGTATGTCTGGAACATCATGGATTTCGGCTATCGCGCCGAAGACATCCTCTGGCTGGTCGAGGATGGCGTGCTCACGCTCGGCTATCAATCGTCGAGCTATCTGACCGACCGGGTGCCCGAATTGGGCTTTGTCGATCTGCCGTTCCTGTTCGATCACCGCGATCGCGCACGGGCCGCGATCGACGGCGCGCTCGGGCAATTCCTTGCCGAGAGTATCGAGAAACGCGTCAATTACCGAATCCTCGGATGGTTCGAAAACGGCTTTCGGCATATCTCCAACCGGCTGCGGCCGGTGCACGTACCGGCGGATCTCAAGGGTATGCGCATCCGCGTTTTGCCGAGCGAGGTGCAGGCTCGGACCTTCGAGTTGCTCGGCGCCGTCCCGGTGCGTTGCGATTTGACCGAGGCGATTGCGGGCATCAAGGCGGGCACGCTGGACGCACAGGAAAATCCGTTCGCCAATACGGTGACCTATGGCGTGCACAAGTTTCATCGCTTCCACAGCATCACCAACCACTTCTACATATCGCGGCCGATCTTCCTGCACCGACCGGCGTTCGAGGCCTGGCCCGCGGACCTGCAAGCCGCCATGCGTGAAGCGGTCAAGGGCGCTGTCGCGTTTCAACGCGATCTCGCCATCGAGGAGGACCGCGAGGCGCGCGCGGCCATCGAAGCCGCCGGCTGCGAGATCACCACGCTGAGCACGGACGAACACGCCCAATTCCGCGCCGCCGTGGCGCCGCTCCTCGACGAGGCGCGCGGGGTCTATGGCGATGCGATGTTCAATTTGATTTAGCCCATCCCCCGGCCGCAGGCGGGTCCTGACAGTCCCGGTCATTGCAAGCCCCGGGTGAACCGTTTCGCACCCGCCGGCCACTAATATTCGCGTCCGGCGCGGAACGCCGCGGCGCGATCACGTTTCCGCGAGCGCTCCGGATTGCTGTTCCGGCCGCCGCTCATTCAACGGCCCCCGACGTCGGCGCCAAGGAGAAAAACGATGACACGGAATTTCATTGCGATTGCCGTCGTTGGCACGGTTTTCTCAATTTCTTCAAACGTTTCCCAGGCAGCACCGATCGCGCCGTTGAGCGGCGCGACGGCCGCGGAGACGGTTACACAGGTCAGCTGGCATGGATCGTATGACCGGGGATCTGGCCGTCACGGCCACCACCGCGGCGGCGGTTTCGCCAAATTCGGCGGTCTGCGCTCGATCATGGCCATGATGGGCGGCTCCGGCGGGATGGCATCGATGATGAGCATGATGGGCAGCATGGGAGGCGGCGGCGGGGGCGGTTTCGAATCGATGCTCGGTTCCGGCGGCGTGTCCTCGCTCGCGAGCATGATGGGCGGCTCCGGCGGCATGTCCTCCATGATGGGCATGATGGGTGGCATGGGCGGCAGCGGTGGCGGCGGGTTCTCCGGCGGCGGATCCTCCGGCGGTGCCGGCCACGTCAGCGAGTCGGCCCGTCAAGCCTGCACCCCCGATGCGTTGCGCCTCTGTTCCGACGCCATCCCGGACGTGGGAAAAGTGAAGGCCTGCATGCAAGCGAAGTCCACCCAGCTCAGCGAGCCGTGCCGCGCTGCAATGGGCGGCGGAGGCGGAACGCCGTCCGGCGATCGAGCCGTCGCCAGTTCGGAGGCCGGCCCGCGCTCCGCGAACTACGGCGGCGAACAGCGCTTCACGAGCTTTCGAGGCGACCAAAACTTTGGCAACAACGACTATGGCAATTACGGCGGCGGTGGCCAAGGCTACGATCAGTCCGGAACGGTTCGAAGCTTCGGCGGCGGCATGGATATCGGGCGCATGATCGGCATGGCCCGATCCATGGGCTTGGGCTCTTCGGGCTTCGGCTCTCGCGACTGGTGATCGCGGCGATACGGCGACGCCGGCCTCAACCCTTGCCCTGGTCGGGGCCGGCGAGGATCAACGCCCAGTACACCTTGTATTTCGACTTCGGCGTATAGACCGCCGCGATCCCCATGCGCGTCACGCTCGCGTTGAGCATGTTGGCGCGATGCGACGGCGAATCGCGCCAGCCGGAGAATGCCTCGGCGAGGGTGTGATAGCCGGCCGCAATATTCTCGACCGTGATCGCCGCGTCGACGCCGGATTTGCGGATGCGGTCCGAAAACGGATGCGCAGTGTCGTGATCGAGTTTGTCGCGGGCCGCCATGGCCTGCGCTTGCTCGTTCGCAAGCCGCATCAATTCGGGGTCGATCGCGACCGGGCCGAGACCGTTATTGCCGCGATAGCCGGAGATCATCGATTGCGCCACGTTGGCGTCGAGAACGGCGTCCGCATGCGCAAGATCGTGATAGAAGCTGGGTTGGCCGGACGGCACCGTGCTGTCGGTGCAGGCTGCAAGCGCCGCGGCGCCCAGGACAATGCCGGCGACGACTCCCGCGGCAGATAGCCGGATCATTCTTTAGTCCCCCAGTCCCCGCGCACAGTTCCGCGAAATAATGACCGAACCGTGAAGGGGATCGTGTATCCGATCATCCCTGCCGCTTCGTAACTGAATTCCCGCCGGCGCGGCAATGTGCGGCAATCGACCGGCAGATGACACCCTGGCGCAATCCTCGACCCTCCACTACCATCGCCCGGCAATGCGTGCCCAGTTTCCGTAACGGAGTTTTGCGCATGGTCGATCAATCGCCCGAACGAGCGGCGGTGCGGACGCCTGGCGCCAAACGCGCCGGTCCGGGCGAGTACATCTTCAATCTGGCCGACATCAATCATATTCTCGGCGGTCCCGACTATTCGACGGCGAACGGTTCCTGCGTCGAGGGCGACCGCATGATCGTCGGTCTCATGCGCATGCCGGCGGGGACGGGCGCCGAGCCGCATTCCCATCCCAACGAGCAATGGCTCTACATCCTGGAAGGCACTTTTCACGCCACGATCGGCGGTCAGGCGATCGCCGCCCGGCCCGGTTCGGTGGTCTACGTCCCCGCCGATGTGATGCATTCGGGCAAGGCCGGAGTCGACGCCGATGTCGTCTTTTTCACCGTGAAGGACGCCTCGCACAGCCTGCACGGCATCAAAGCCAAATAAGCTCTGGCGCCGACGCCGGATTCGAACGGGGAGGGGGAAATGAAGCGTTTGGGAATTGTTGCGGCGGCGCTCTGCTGTCTTGTCGCGGGCGCGGCCTTCGGCCAGGCAGCGGACAAATATCCCTCGAAACAAGTGAAGATCATCGTGCCCTATGGCCCCGGCGGCGCGACCGACATCGTCGCGCGGATTCTCGCCGATCAGTTGGGCAAGAGCCTCGGCCAGTCGTTCTACGTCGAGAACAAGCCCGGCGCCTTCGGCATCGTCGCCATCGAGGAGATGGTCCGCTCGCCGGCGGACGGTTACACCTTGATGATCGGCAACGTTTCCACCAATGCCATCACGCCGATCATCTATGCGCAAAAACTCAATTTCGACTATCTCAAGGACGTGGTGCCGATCACCGATACGGTCGACATCCCGGCCTTCCTGCTCGCCACCACCAAGAATTTCGACGTCAAAAGCGTGCCGGAACTGATCGCCTACGCGAAGAAAAACCCCGGCCAGGTGCGCTACGGCACGGTCGGCTCCGGCAGCTATCCGCATTACGACATGGCTTATTTCGCCAAGCGCGCCGGCGATCTCGACATGATCGCGATCCCCAACAAATCCGGCGCTTCGGGCGTCATCAACGACATGCTGACCGGCTCGACGCAGGCAGCCTTCCTCAATGTCGCGAGCAGCGCGCCGCAGGTGAAGGCGGGGAGCGTCAGGGCGCTCGCCGTCGTCAACCACGCCCGGCTGCCGGAATTTCCCGACCTCCCGACCATGCAAGAGGTCGGTTTCCCCGGCGTCGGCACCATCGCCTGGCAGGGGCTGTTCGCGCCGGCCGGCACGCCGAAACCGGTCTTGCAGGTGATCTTCGACGCCACCGTCGCGGCGTTGAAGACACCGGAAGTGGTGGGCGCATTCCAGAAGCAGACCTTCAACATCGTCCCCAATGCTTCACTCGCCGACGCCAAGACCTGGCTCGCAAACGAGATGACGACATGGCGGACCATCACCAGCGAAGTGAAGATCGAGACGGAGTGACTCCGTCATTCCGGATCGCCGCGCAGCGGCGAGTCCGGAATCCATAATCGCCGACCTTCCGGAATCCGCGCACTACAGCGACAATCCTTCAATGACCGTGGTTATGGATTCCGGGCTCCTCGCCGCGCTCGGCCCCGGAATGACGAAAGTGCTTATCCATCATGAACACCCAGCAAGACACCAGTCCCAATTATCCCATCGTCATCGACAAAGACGTCGACGTGCCGATGCGCGACGGTGCGCGGCTCAAGGCCGACGTGTTCCGCCCTTACGACGAAGGCAAATTTCCAGCCATTCTCAATCTCGGGCCGTATCAGAAGGACAAGCTCTGGATCGTACCGGACTCGCTCGGCGAGGCGCCGAACGAATGGATGAACTGGGAGACCATCAATCCGAAATGGTGGGTGCCGCGCGGCTATGCCGCCGTGCGCATCGACGGCCGCGGCACCGGCAAGTCGCCCGGCCAATGCGAGCCATGGTCGCTCGCCGAGGCGGTTGACTTTTACGACGCCATCGAGTGGGCGGCGGCGCAGCCGTGGTGCAACGGCAATGTCGGCCTGCTCGGCATTTCCTATTTCGCTATCAATCAATGGTTCGTCGCCAATCTAAAACCGCCGTCGTTGAAGGCGATCGTGCCGTGGGAGGGATTTGCCGACCTCTACCGCGACGCACTTTACCACGGCGGCCTCTTCTGCCTGTTCATGACCAATTGGTACACGGCGCACCTTTTGCATCATCTGCTGGGACGCGCCTCGCGGCAACTCGCCGACGGCTGGCAGGTCAACACGCTGCATTTCTGGCTGCACAACAATCTGGACAGCGGCGCCTTCCGCGGCGCCCAGGCGCAGTGGGACAAGATCGACGTGCCGATGTTCTCGGTCGGCAACTGGTCGGGCTTCGGGCTGCATCTGCGCGGCAACACGGAAGCCTTCATGCGGGCGGCGACGCCGCACAAGAAATTGCGCATCCACTACGGTTCGCATGTGCACCCGTTCTATACCGAAGACGGCCGCCGCGATCAGATTCGTTTCCTCGATTATTGGCTCAAGGGCATCGACAACGGCGTGATGGACGAGCCGCCGGTCAAGCTCGCGATCCGCAAAGGCAACGACGTTGTCGAATGGCGCGACGAGCAGGAATGGCCGCTCAAGCGCACCCGCTGGACCAAGCTTTATCTCGATCTGTCGCAGTCGGCGCCCAAGGAAACGGAAAAGCAAACCGAAAAGCAAACGGAAATCGGCGGCGCGCTGGAAGTCAAGAATCCGCCGCGGACCGACTCGCGCAGCTACGCCGCGTCGAGCCTCGGCACCATGGGCTCGACCTCGGCCGCCTCGTCGCAAGTGCTGGGCGGCGGCATCAAGCCGGGCATGGGGGTGTCGCTCGTGACCTCGCGCCTTTCGGTCGACACCGAGATCACCGGACCGCTCGCCGCGGTGTTGTGGGTGTCGAGTTCGAGCGAGGACATGGATCTGTTCCTCACGTTGCGCAACATCGATCCTGACGGCAACGACGTTCTTGAAACCGGCCAGCAGGGCCAGCCGGTGCCGGTGGCGAAAGGCTGGCTGCGGGTGTCGCATCGCGAACTCGATCCCGAGCTGTCGCGGCCCTATCGGCCTTATCACAAGCACGTCCGCCGGCTTTATCTGACGCCGGGCGAGATCGTGCGGGTCGAGGTCGAAATCTGGCCGACCTCCATGGTGTTCAAGAAGGGTCACCGCATCCGGCTCGACATCCAGCCGCGCGACGGTTTGGGCAGCGCCCATTACATGCACTACCACGCCGATTACAATTCCGGCGCCACCAACACGATCCATGCCGGCGGCGACAAGGAGTCCTATCTGCTGCTGCCGGTGATTCCGGCGGTATCGGGGTGAAAGATGAAAACCCTAACGCTTCAAGTGGCAAGGCTTGAGGATGTCAAACGACGTGCGCGAGACGCCTTCAAAGGTAAGAAGCAGGGCTCGCGCATCAGCTTTGCTACGCCTGAACTGTTGTTTCGCCTCTTAACGGCAAAGCGGTGGGAGTTGATTCGTGCCTTGACCGGCGCGGGCGCGGTGACGATCCGCGAGGCGGCGCGCCGCGTGCATCGCGATGTGAAGGCCGTCCATGGCGACGTCCAGGCCTTGTTGAATGCCGGCGTCCTGAGGAAGACTGCCGACGGTCTTATCATCTTTCCCTTCGATGCCCTCCGGGTCGATGTGATGCTGCGCGCGGCCTGCAGCGCTTGACGGCCGTCTATTCGCGGCAGTCGCGGTTTTCCAAGTCAGCTTTTCAAGCCGGCGGCGCGGGCGACGGTCGACCAGCGGTCAAGTTCGCTCGCGATGAAGCGCTTGAGGTCGTCCAGGCCGCCGCCGAGCGGATCGATGCCTTGTTGCGCGAGTGTTTTCACCGCGTCGGGCTCGTGCATGGCCTGCTGCGCGGCTTTAGCCAGCCTGTCGATCACAGCCTGCGGCGTACCCTTCGGCGCCATCAATCCGAACCAGATTCCGGTATCGAAATCGGGCATGCCGGCTTCCGCCATGGTCGGCAGGTCCGGCAGGATCGCCGGGCGCTTCCCCGCCGCCGAGGCGAGCGCGGTGAGCTTGCCGGCCGCGATCTGGCCGATCACGGTGGAGGCCGGACAAAACATCATCATGGTGCGGCCGGCGATCAGATCGGCGACCGCCTGCGGGCTGCCTTGGTAGGGAACGTGCACGAGCTTGATGCCGGCGCGCTGCGAAAACAGTTCGGCCGCAAGATGCGGGGCGGCGCCGACGCCGGTCGATGCATAGAGCACCTCGCCGGGCTTCTTCTTGGCAAGCGCGACGAGTTCGCCGACGGTGTGCACATTCGTTGCCGGATTGACGACGAGGACGACGGCGGCGGTCGTGATCGGCGCGATCGGCGCGAAATCGCCGATCATGTCGAAGCTCAGCTGCGGATTGATGACCTGATTGGTGATATTGGCGGATGAGCCCAAAAACAGCGTGTAGCCGTCGTTCGCGGCGTGAGCGACATAGTCGGCGGCGATGCTGGAGCCGGCGCCCGGTTTGCTTTCGACGACCACTTGCTGGCCGAGAATCCGGCTCATGCCGTCGGCCAGCACCCGCCCGGTCACGTCCGCCGCGGCGCCCGGGGGAAAGCCGACGATAAGGTGGACCGGGCGCGACGGATAGGCGCCTTGCGGATAGGCTTGCGGCGCCGCGCAAAGCCCGACCAGCAATGCCGCGAAGAGTGCCAGGAGCGCGGGCCGACAAATTCTCCGAAGAGCGATCGCAGTCACGGCTATTTCCCCCCCTGGATTATGCTTGCCTTGCTTCCACCGGACGAAGGGCAAGGTCATTTTTCGTTAAGAAATTCTCCACGCTTTCTTAACTGTAAAACAACCTGTCGGTGAAAAGATACCATCGTTTATCTGGCACGGATGCGATGGTCGCCGGTCATCTCCTGTCGAAGGCCAGCCGAAACTGGAAGCTCGTCATCCTGGCGGGCGTCGTCGGTCTTGCCGTCGGCGTCGGCGTTTTCCTGGTCTACGGCACCGCCTGGATCGTCGCCATATTGAGCGACGTCTCCGCTCCGGCAGCCGCCATGTTGGTCGCGCTGCCGTTCGGATTAGGCGCCGTGGCCTTGGCCGGCTTGTTGGTCAATCACCGCCGGCGGATCGAGGCGCGGCTGTTGCGCGCCGCGCTCGACAACATGACGCAAGGCCTGTGCATGTTCGACGGCGCGGCGCGTCTGATGCTGTGCAACGAGCGCTATATGGAAATGTATCGTCTGCGACCCGACCATGCACGGATCGGAACGCCGTTGCGCGATCTGCTGGTTCACCGGCTGTCCGCGGGGACGTTTTCCGGCGATCCGGATCGCTATGTCTCGGAGTGCGTGAAGCAGGTGGCCGAAGGGCGCACGGAAACCAAAACCGCCGAACTCAAGGACGGCCGCGTCATCGCGGTCATCAGCCGACCGATGCAGGGCGGCGGCTGGGTGGCGACCCATAGCGACGTCACCGAACGCTTGCTCGCGGAGAAGGAGCGCGACTCGCTGCGCGAACGCGAAGAGCGGCGCCGCAGCACCGACACCGCGATATCGGCATTCCGCGCCCGGGTCGAGAGCGTGCTCAAGACCGTCAGTCAAAGCGCAACGTCGATGAAAGCCGCGGCAACGACTCTATTGGCGACATCGGAGCACACGCTGCAGCGCGCCGAGAGTGCGGTGAAGGGCTCCAACGAAGCGTCCGTCAGCGTCGAAACCGCCGCCGCCGCCGCCGCGGAACTGTCGGTTTCGATCAAGGAGATCGGCCGTCAGCTCGGCCAGGCCAACGCCGTGGTGCGCGACGCCGCAGCCGGCGCCGGCGCGACCAATAGCGACATCGCCGCGCTCGCCCATGTGGCGCAAAAGATCGGCGACGTGGTCAAGCTCATCCAGGACATCGCCGGCCAAACCAATCTGTTGGCGCTCAACGCCACCATCGAGGCGGCGCGCGCCGGCGAAGCCGGGCGCGGCTTTGCCGTGGTCGCTGCGGAAGTGAAATCGCTCGCCGTGCAAACCGCCAAAGCGACCGAGGAGATCACGCACGAAATCGCCGCGGTGCAGGCATCGAGCGGCAAAGCGGTGTCGGCGATCCGCGAGATCACCCAGCGCATGCAGGACATCAACAGCTATACCAGCGCGGTCGCGCTGTCCGTCGAGCAGCAGGAGGCGGCGACCGGAGAAATCTCCCACAATGTCGCCAGCGCCGCGAGCGGCGCCAAGGCCATCGCCGCGGCGCTCGGCGAAGTCGCGGGCGGCATGACGCAGACCCGCAGCTCGGCGGAGACGATGCTGGCGGCCTGCGAAGAGGTCGAAAGCGCGACCGGCAAGCTGCGCGGCGAGGTCGAGGATTTTCTCGGCACCGTGGCGGCCTAAAGAGCACGGTCTCTTGTTCGCCTGCGGCAATGCCGAGGCTTTGCCGCCGCGCGGGCGCGGTCGATTCTTTCAGGCTCCGAACCAATCCGGGTGCTGCGTGATCGCCATGACGCCGCAGGCGAACGTCAGCACGCAGATCGTCCAAAGCAACAGTGAGACGTAACGGTCATCGTTCATGAGCGCTACGAAGCAAGTCACGTGCCAAATCACCCCGTTGCTCGCGAGTCTGCTCTCACCGTCCCGCGGCGTAACCCTGCATGCCGCGGGCATTGGCGGCGGCGCGGCGACGGCGGCCGACGCGTGACGCGGCGGTGAGGCGGCCTTCCGACCAATCCGGGCCGACCTCGACGATGTGGCCGCGGCGCTTCAGCTCGTCGATCGTCTTTTTCGGCACGCGGCCTTCGACCACCAGCACCCCGGGCCGCGCCGTGCGCGGCCAGAACGAACTCGGAAAATGTTCCGAATGCCAGGCCGGCGCGTCGATCGCTTCCTGCAGATTCATGCCGGCATGGACGTGGCGCATGAAAAATTGCGCGATCCATTGGTCCTGCTGATCGCCGCCGGGCGAGCCCCAGGCCAGATACGGTTCGCCATCGCGCAGAGCAAGCGTCGGCGTCAAGGTTGTCCGCGGGCGCTTGCCAGGGGCAAGCGCTGCAGGATGCCCTTCTTCGAGCCAGAACATCTGCGCGCGGGTGCCGAGGCAGAAGCCAAGCTCGGGGATCACCGGCGAGGAATGCAGCCAGCCGCCGGACGGTGTCGCCGACACCATGTTGCCTGACTGATCGACGATGTCGAAATGGACGGTATCGCCGCGCGTCGCGCCGAGCCGGCCCACCGTCGGTTCGCCGGCGCCTAAGCGCCCGACGGTCGGCTCCCCGGCGCCGGCCGCGACCGGCACGGCCTCGCGACGCAACTGCACGACCGCGCCGAAACCGGCGATCGAGCCGGGCCGCAATTCGAGCGAAGCCTGCTCGCCGACGAGTTTCCGTCGCGCCGCGTTGTAGGCATCGGACAATAGCGTCGCCATCGGCACGTCGACAAAATCGGGATCGCCGTAAAACGCTTCGCGGTCGGCGTAAGCGAGCTTCGAGCATTCGACCGCGAGATGAATGAAATCAGGTCCGGTCGGATCGAGGCGATCGAAATCGAATCCCTTGAGCAGAGCGAGCTGCTGCAACATCGCCGGGCCCTGGCCCCAAGGACCGGTCTTGCACACGGTGTAGCGGCCGTAGTCATAGGTCAGCGGCGCTTCGATACGCGGCGTCCAGCGCGCCATGTCGTCGGCGGTGAGCACGCCGCGATGGCGCTCGCCGCTGCTATCCATGATCGCTTGCGTCCGGCAGAAGCGGTCGATGGCGTCGGCGACGAAGCCTTTCGACCATGCTTGGCGCGCCCGCTCGATCTGCGCGACGCGATCGCCGCCGGCGCTTTCGGCTTCCTTGACGATCCGGCTATAGGTGGCGGCGAGCGCCTTATTGACGAACAGCGATCCGATCGCCGGCACTTCGTTGTCCGGCAGATAGACCTCAGCCGAGGTCGGCCAATGCTCGCGGAACAGCTCGGCGACCGTGGCGATCGTGGCATTGGCGCGTTCCAACAGCGGATGACCGTTCTGCGCGTAACCGATCGCCGGCGCCATTACTTCGGCAAGCCCCTTCGTGCCGTAGTCGCGCAGCAGCAGCATCCAGGTCTCGAACGTGCCGGGAATGCAGGCGGCGAGGAGTCCGGTGCCGGGAACGAGATCGAGGCCTTCGCCGCGATAATGCGCTATTGTTGCTGCCGCCGGAGCCGGTCCTTGCCCGCAGATCACCTCGGTCTTGCCGCGTCGCATGTCGTGGACAATGACCGGAACGTCGCCGCCGGGGCCGTTCAAATGCGGTTCGACCACCTGTAGCGTGAAGGCGGTCGCCACCGCCGCGTCGAAAGCGTTGCCGCCTTTTTCCAGCATCGCCATGCCGACGGCGGTCGCGAGCCAATGGGTCGAGGTCACCACGCCGAAAGTGCCTTCGATTTCGGGCCGCGTGGTGAACGCGTTGGGATTGATTTTGCTCATAGGCGTTTCCGTGAGTGCAGCAGTGGCGGGGCGGCGGGCGCGCCGGTTGCGCGGCGCGTGGCCCGCGCATAGAGACTGTAGCGGGCCGCGCATCGCGCTGCCAGGGCGGGAAACGACCAATGCCGCGGCAAGTTCTCAAGGTCGGATTGGCCGGGCTGGGCGCCGTCGGGCTCGGCGTGGCGCGGCGGCTGGAAGCCGGCATTGCGGGCCTCGTTCTGGCCGCCGTCGCGGTGCGCGATATCGACAAAGCGCGGAAAAATTTACCGGGCGTGGGCGAGCGTATCCCGGTCGTCGCCGCCGAGGCCTTGGCGCAATCCTGCGATGTGATCGTCGAATGCCTGCCGCCGCAGCTCCTTCGCGGCGTGGCGTCGTCGGCGATCGAAACGGCTAAGATTTTCATGCCGCTTTCCGTCGGCCAGCTTCTGGAGAATTGGGATCTGGTGGCACGCGCCAAGGCGACCGGCGCGCGCATTCTGGTGCCGACCGGCGCGCTCATTGGGCTCGACGCGGTGCGCGCCGCCGCCGAAGGCACCATCCATTCGGTGAAGATGATCACGCGCAAGCCGCCCGACGGACTCGACGGCGCGCCGTATCTGCTCGAGCGCGGCATTTCGCTGAAAGACTTGCGGGAGCCGCGCAAAATCTTCGACGGCAGCGCGCGCGAAGGCGCGCGCGGCTTCCCGGCGAATGTCAACGTCGCCGCGGCACTGAGCCTCGCCGGCATCGGGCCCGACCGGACGCGGCTCGAAATCTGGGCCGATCCGGCGTTGACGCGCAACACCCACCGCATCGAAGTGGACGCCGACACCGCGCGCTTTACGATGTCGATCGAGGGTATCCCGTCCGACAATCCGCGCACCGGCCGCATCGTGCCGCTCAGCGTGATCGCGGCGCTGCGCGGACTGGTGGCGGAGCTGAAAGTCGGGACGTGAGCCGCCGCGCTATTCGATCTGCGGAATCTTGGCGTTGGCGATGAGTTCTTTGAAGAACGGAACGTCTCTTGCGATCCATTGCTTGGCGAGGTCGGGACCGCCGACGATCGGCATATAGCCGACCTGAAGCACGCGCTCTTTCAATTCCTCGCGTGCCATCACGGTCAGCACCGCCTTGGTCAGCCGATCGAGAACATCCGCGGGCGTGCCGGTCGGCGCCAGAAAAAAGTGCTCGGTGTTGAGCGTGATGGCCGGATAGCCGAGCTCGGTGAAGGTCGGCACGTCAGGCAGCGTCGGCCAACGCTCCGTTGTCGTCAGTGCGACGCCCTTCATGGTGCCACCCTGGACCTGCGCCTGCGCGCCGGGCAGGGCGGTGGACAGGACGTCGACGGTTCCCGTCATCAGCGCCTGCGTCGCGGGTCCGCCGCCGTTGAAGGCAATATTGGTGATGTTGATGGCCGCTTTCAGCTTGAACAGCTCCATGGTCAATTGCGGCGTGGTGCCGTTGCCGGGGCTGGCATAGTTCAATTTTTGGGGATCGGCCTTGGCGACCGAAACCAATTGGCTCAGCGAAGCGATCGCGCCGCCGGCCTTCAACGCAAAGATATTGGGAGCGATCGGGAGGGCTGCGATCGGCGCGAAATCCTTGTACGGGTCATACGGGATGCTCTTGTAAAGTCCCGGATTGACGACGAATGCACTGCTGGTGATGAGGAGCGTGGTGCCGTCGGGTTCGGCGCGCGCCACTTCGGCAGTGCCGATATTGGTGCCGGCGCCGGCGCGGTTCTCGATGATGACGGTCTGCTTGAGTTCCTGCTGCAGCGGTCCCTGCAGCACGCGCGCCAACACGTCCGAGGATCCCGCGGGCGCGAAGGGCACGATGATCCGGATCGTTTTGGCGGAACCGGCCTGGGCAAACGCCGGCGGTGCCGCGAGGCCGGCCAGTGCCATCACCGAAACGGCAATCGCCGCATTCACTCGCCGTCGATTCATCTGTTCCTCCCGACTGATTGAGCGGCTGTTCGGACAGTATACGAACCAATTCATTGCTGCGGGTGAAGCGTCAGCTTTTGTGCCCGCCAGTTCAAAAGCTCGCCGACCCACAGAACGTTCTCGGACGGACAGGCGAGTTCGTGGATCCAGCCGAATTGCTTCAACTGCTTGCCGCTTTGGCCGAGCACGCCGAGCACGCGGCCATCGAGCGTCAGCTTGTAGATGCGGCCGGGCCAGGCGTCGGCGCTGTAGAGCACCTGGTTCGGCCCGGGCGTGATGCAGATCGTCCAGGGCGAGCCCGGCGTGAAAGTGCCGCCTGAGATTTGCGCCTCGCTCGGGATGTTGCCGATCGCGGGCCTGGCGTCGGGCGGTACCGGCACGTCGATGACGATCTGACGCTGAAAGTTGCCGTCACCGTCGAACACCTGGATGCGGTGATTGCCGCGGTCGGCGACGTAGACGCTGCCCTTGGCGTCCACCGCGATCGAATGCGGCGTGTTGAACTGGCCCGGCGCGTTGCCGCGCGCGCCCCATGATTTGAGCCAGTTGCCGTCCTTGTCGACTTTGGCGACACGCGAATTGATGTAGCCGTCGCTGATGAAGGTATTGTCGGCGGCATCGAAGGCGACATCGGTCACTTGGCGAAAGCGGCCGGGTTCGGCGGCGAGCGGCGGATTGGGATGCTTCAGCGGGCCGGTTTCCTCGTCGGAGGCTTCCTGCTTGCGCCCGAACACCATCGCCACGCGTCCCTCGGGCGTGAACTTGATGATCATGTCCGAGCCCTTGTCGGTGACCCAGATATTGTCGTGCCGGTCGATCTTCACCATGTGGGCGAACGACCATGCGTACAGGTTGTGGCCGATCTCGCGGAGGTAATTGCCGGCGGCGTCGAATTCGAGGAGCTGCGCGGCGGCAGCGGCATAGGCCGGGCCGGTGGTGTT
>Ga0181524_10001323_pt1 | contig 28636 bp, 22 predicted proteins | sample PEATcosm2014_Bin_34_FD_119761 | JGI IMG/M metagenome (GOLD analysis project Ga0181524, IMG submission 119761) | Peatland microbial communities from MTU Mesocosm Facility, Houghton, MI, USA - PEATcosm2014_Bin05_60_metaG | ecosystem: Environmental > Terrestrial > Soil > Wetlands > Peat | place... | reverse complement strand
GTGGACCGTGGACTGTGGACTGTGGACCGTGGACTGTGGACCGTGGACTGTGGACTGTGGCCTGCGTCCTTCCCTCTCCACCCCCATCCACGTTGTCAAGTCCTGCTGAAAAACCTCCTGCGCCTTAAGACTGGCGGTGATAATCACCAGCGGGCGGCCGGGACAGACCCGATGCAGCAAGGCGGCCAGGAACGCTTGGGCCTCCGGGGCTACGCCCCCGCGCGACAACACCCCCCCATGCGCCAAACGCTGTGACAGAGATTGCACAGCGGGAGCAGCCGAGACTCGAGCGAATAATTCGCTTGTCGCCATGATTGCCGAATCCTGCGCCAAGCAACCATAAGATCGCAGGCGCACACGGCGGCGTCAATGCTCCGGATCAAGGAGTTCCCTGACCTCGCAGCCAAGGACGTGGCGGCCTGCCTGGACTATGCCCGCGATCTGGCGGAGTTCGAAGGAGTTCCTGGTATTGACAACCACTTGTAAACGGATCGCGCCAGGTGTATTCGCAGGGCAGTGGAGGAAGGAACGGCATAGTTAACAATACCAAGAACCGACCCTTATCCTTATCCTTTTTGCGCGTCTTGCGCCTTTTCGCGGCAGAACTCTTCCTCCAAGTGGGCCCAACGCCCAACCAAGAGGACGAGCAACCCGCGAAGCCATTGCCCCCTCTCCGCCGTTGCCGACACCGCCTCCTGGGAACGGAAGCTCGCGCAGGCGCTCGAGGACAGGCCCGAGGCCGTGGCCTGCGCGACGCTGGGGATTCCTGGAAATCCCAGATCTCTGGGATGCAAAAAGCAGAATCAGAGCTAAATTGGAGTAGATGTCAGAGAAGGAACCCGAACTTGCGCTGGAAATCCGCCGGACGCCGGGCGTCTGCGGCGGTCGTGCTTGCGTCGGCGCAACCCGGATTCCCGTCTGGCTGCTGGCCGGCTTCCTCAAATGCTGCCTCAGCGAGGAATCGCTCCTTCAATCATATCCCTAACTCAAGCCCGCCCACCTGCGCCTGGTCCGCGATTACTGCGACCGGCACAGGGACGAAATCGACCGGGACATAAGAGAAGAAGAGGATGAAAGAGCACTCTCGGATGGCTAAACTCTACGCGAACGAGAATTTCCCCCGCCCGGTGGTTGTGCGCCTTCGCGCACTGGGGCAGGATGCGTTGACGTCCCGCGAGGCAGCCTGCCTCGACGCGCCAAGCACCCAAATCACCAAGTCCCACATCACAGCCCGAATCTGCGGTTTGACCCCTTCCTCGCGTACTTCCTGGGGACCCAGAACCCGCCTATTCGCTCGCGGCGGTCAACTGTATGGTGGTTTTGTTGTCAGAGGTCGTTAGGACCACGACGGCGGTTCGTTTCGATTTCTTGTAAGAGAGCATCGACATGCCGCTCTGATTTATGCTCGCTTGCTCCTCCCAATCCGCAGCAGTCATCGTTCTCTTGTAAGTATTGAGAACCGTGTCTGTCGGGTCCTTGGTTTGAAGCGTCAGATTGCAGCCTTTTGGCGTTGTCACCGAACTCAACACCTTCGCTCCGCTGTACACCAACACGTCCTTCGGAAAATCGCTGGGGATTGCCACCCTGCCTCCGCCGGAAAAAGACACGGTGCCTTCCTTCGTCTGCACCGTCATTTTACCCTCCGAGGTGTCCAGCCGGGCTTTGACTCCATGCCTCGCCAGATCGGTCTCAATAATCTTCTCCGCAACCCTGCTGCCGCCAAGGCCCCCGTACCGCGAGGCCGCCCCGAAGCCCACCGTTACTCCCGCTACGATGCCACCGGCAATCGCGAAGAGCACGAACATCACCGCCACGCATACGATGGTGTAAACCACAGCCCTTTGCGGGGGACAAACCATCAAACTCAACAGGCCGAGGTAAAGCAAATAGATACCGTAAAGGGCGGCCAGCCAACTGAGGGGAGCCAGGAACGGAACCAGGTTGAGAATACCCGCGATCAGGGCCGGCGTCCACGAGTAGCCCGCCACGTTGAGCGCGTTCCGGCCGTCCCGAATCCCGCCAAAGGTCGGGGCCAGCAGGTCAATCACCTTGCCGGCAATGAAAACGCTCACCAGGGTCAAAAAGAAAGAAAGAATGGCTCCGACCAGTGCGCGACCGAGCGAGAAATAGCCACCGAACAGAACATGTCGAATCAACATGGCCACGGCCGGGATGGCCGCCAGCGGCACCAAATATCCAGCATAAAGCTGTCCGACGGTTGTGGTTTCTCCTTTGATAGTCTCCCAGGTCGGTTTGGGATTGCTGAGGATGGCTCTTGCCCTTTCGATCAAGTTACTCATAGTTTGAAGGGAGGTCGGTCGTTGACGCCGCACGGCTGGCACAGGATTGCTTTAGCCGGTTACTGATAAGAAATTGGTTTTTTGCCGCCCCGCCGGTTATTGACGCTACGCGGGTGGGGGAGAATTGGTTTCCGGTCTCCCTCATTTTTTTTCCATGCTGCCAGACGGGGACGAGGCTGTCAACAGGAAAATGTTGCCGGTTTCTTGGCGGTTTGGGCGCAGCACGGGGCGCCGTATTCCGCGGTTCTCAGTCATCTCTCGTTTGGCACGACACTTGAGGTGCTCTGATTCTTGTGATCCTCCTCGCACCCGAGGGTCGCTAGGCGAGGATTTGGGTCGCCCGCCACCACGCGCTCCGGATTAATGAAATCTGCCCCACACCACCACCAAGTCGCCCGCGACCGCCAGCCAGCCCTCAATCTTCAAAGAAATAACCAATAGAGCCAATAGAACCAATGGAGTGTTTGGTCCTTCCCCACCACCCATGCGAAAATCGCCAACATGCAGTCTAACACACGGCTTCAGCCGGGTGCCAATGCGCCTCGAGCCCTCGAAACCGTTTGCAACGGTTTCCCACCGCCCCCACCAGCGCTTCACCCCGGCGAGAAGCCCTGCACTCCGCATTCCGTTAGGCCGCACCCCGCCGACGCGAGGACTCTTGAAATCGCCGGGAACCCGTCCCTCACGGCAGTTGCCCAATCTGCCCGCCGGCTCCAAGTATCTCTCACAGAACGCATCAACAGCGGAATACGCGCAATTCTCGGCCTTGCCGCTCGTCTATCCGCGCATCCTGTGTATGCACCATTCCTGCACAGTTTCTGCCTCACTTTTTCAACTGTGATTTTCGCAATTACCTCTCCATCAACCACTTCCGAATTTCCCCCTCCCCCCATGGTGCAATTCTGGTCAACACTAGGCCGCCCCCACGCAACGCCCGCCCCAGTCGGCCCTCCTTCACTGGCGCAAGTCTGCGCAAGCAATAATTGGACTTGCCTGTTCCTGCCCACATCCATGAGCCGCGGCGGCACGTACACCATCGAGACGCACCGCCTGGCTGGCCCTCGAGTGCTGTTCGGGCCGACGAAAAACTCCCGGGAAACCCCTGAAGAGCCGAAATCTCTTCGTGACCGAAATGAAGCTCCGCCTGCCGCCGGTTTGATCCCGGAACTTGCCGAATGGCGGACTCGGATTATGTTGTCTGACCGCGGATAGGCGTTTGGGAGCGCTGTTTCATAAAACACGCGGTGCTGAATTGAATTTGAGCCGAGACAGGAACCGGGAGCGTGAATCGAAGCGCCGCGAAAACAAAGAGCAGATTGTCCCTCCAACTCAGGGTGGCGGCCGTTTTGGGCGCGGCAGCGATGATGGCTGCAGGCGCTGCCAACCCGCCGGTCCAATTCAATCAGAAGCACTGGTCCTTCGAGCCGGCTGTCCGGCCGGAACTGCCGGCGGTCAAGAAGAACGGCTGGGCACGAAACGAGGTCGATTATTTTATCCTCGCCGCCCTTGAATCCAAAGGGCTGGAGCCGGCCCCTGAGGCCCCGGCCGAGGCCCTGGCCCGCCGGGTCACGCTCGACCTGACGGGTCTGCCGCCCTCGCCCCGGGAGGTCGATGCTTTCCTGGCTGACCATGGCCCTAATGCCTACGAGCGGTTGGTGGACCGGCTGCTCGAGTCGCCGCGTTATGGCGAGCAGATGGCGCGCCACTGGCTGGACGTTGCCCGCTACGGCGACACGCACGGCATGCATATCGACAACGAGCGCGCCATCTGGGCCTACCGCGATTGGGTCGTCAGCGCCTTCAACCGCAACTTGGCCTTCGATCAGTTCACCACCTGGCAACTGGCCGGAGATCTCCTGCCCAACCCCTCCCGCGAGCAGCTTGTCGCCTCAGGCTTCAATCGCTGCAATCTCTCCACCAGCGAAGGTGGGGCCATTGATGAAGAGTTCCAGGTGCGTTATGCGGTGGACCGCGTCGCGACAACCTCGACGACCTGGCTGGGACTGACCATGGGCTGCGCCGCCTGTCACGATCACAAGTTTGACCCTATCTCCCAAAAGGAGTTCTACCAGATGTGCGCCATCTTCAACAACATCTCCGAGAACGCGATGGACGGCAACGCGCTGCTCCCGCCGCCCTCCTTGCCGCTGCCTTCGCCCGAGCAGCAGAAGCAATCCGAAGAACTGGCCGCGCGCGCCAGCGAACTTGAAAAGGCCATCGAGCAAACCGTTGCCGGGCTGGCTTATACCGATCCAGCCAGCCTGACCAACGCCCCGAAGCCCGCCGCCAAGGAAACCGCATGGGTCGAAGATGATTTCCCGCCGGAAGCCAACGTCACCGTCGGCAGCGGCAACGAACCGGCGAAATGGGTCACCAAAGCTCAGGCCCCGGTCTTCAGCGGTGAGCGGGCTATCGAGCAGGCCGGCAAGGGCCTCCACCAGGTCTTCTTTTCCAAGTGCGCCAAACCCCTGGCCATCGGGGCAGGCGACAGACTCTTTGCCTACGTCTATCTGGACCCCAAGGACCCGCCCCGGGCCGTCATGCTGCAGTACCACACCGACGACTGGCGCAACCGGGCCAACTGGGGCGATGCTGACGCAATCCCCTTCGGGGCCAAGAACACGACGGAGAAAGTCCAAATCGGCGAGTTGCCCCCAACGGGCAAATGGGTGCGGCTGGAAATCGAGGCGGCCAGGCTCGGCCTGCGGCCCGGCTCAAAGGTCACTGGCGTGGCCTTCACCCAGTTCGACGGCAAGGCCTACTGGGACAAGGCCGGATTGGTCTCGGTGAACGACCCCGCCCAAAACCCCGGCCTCTCGTTGGCCGCCTGGGAAAAGCAGCAGCGAGGGTCGGGCGACCCTTCGGCCGGCCCTCAAGAAATCAAAGAACTCCTCAAGAAAGCGCCCGACAAGCTTGAGGATGAGGATCGCCGGAAACTTCGGGCCTACTACCTGGCGTCAGTTTATGCGGACCCGCAATCAGCCGTCGCCCCGTTGCGCGCTCAAATGAAGTCGATCAAGGAAAAGCGCGAGGCCCTCGAAAAGGAAATACCGTCAACCATGATCTCGAGGGAGTTGGACAAGCCGCGCCCCACCTGGGTGCGAATCCGGGGGCAATATGACAAGCACGGCGAGCAGGTCGGCCCGGGTGTGCCGGCCATCCTGCCGCCGCTGTCCGCAGGTCCGGTGACCAATCGCCTTGCCTTGGCCCGCTGGCTGACGGACCCCAAACATCCTCTCACCGCGCGGGTGACCGTGAACCGTTTCTGGCAGCAGTTCTTCGGGGTCGGCATCGTCAAGACCTCCGAGGATTTCGGCACCCGCGGCGATTGGCCTTCGCATCGGGAACTGCTGGACTGGCTCGCCGGCGAGTTCATCCGCTCCGGTTGGGATGTCAGGCAATTGGTCCGCCGGCTTGTCACCTCCGCAGCTTACCGGCAGGATTCACGGATCACGCCCGAGCTTTGGGCCGTGGACCCTGAAAACCGCCTCCTGGCCAGGGGTCCGCGATACCGATTGGACGCGGAGGAACTGCGCGATTATGCGCTCTGCGTCAGCGGCCTGTTGAATTTGAAAATGGGCGGGCGCGGCGTGCGGCCCTATCAGCCTCCAGGCGTCTGGGAGGCCGTGGGCTATACGACCAGCAACACGGCCCAGTATTCCCAGGACCACGGCGATGCCCTCTATCGCCGGAGCCTTTACCTCTTCTGGAAACGCACCGCCCCTCCGCCCTCGATGACCACCCTGGATGCGCCCACGCGCGAGCAATGCTGGGCGCGACGCGAGCGCACCGACACCCCGCTCCAGGCCCTGCTGATGATGAATGACACGCAGTACTTCGAGGCAGCCCGTCAGCTTGGTTACAGGATGTGGCACGAGGGCGGCGCCGATGATGCAAGCCGGCTTGCTTATGGCTTCAAGCTGGCCGCCGCGCGCCCGCCTGCCGCGCGGGAATCCGCCGTGCTCCTCGAGACCTTGGCCGCCCAGCGCGCCCGCTTCGGCGCGGACGCCCAAGCCGCCAGGAAACTTGTCGCTGTCGGCGAATCGCCCGTCCCAACCGATCTCCCTCCCGCCGAACTGGCCGCTTATACTGTAATCGGCAACCTTCTCCTTAATCTTGATGAGGTGGTCACGAAAAACTGAGATTTATGCAACCGCTCGATAGCTTCTTCCAGCATCAAACCCGGCGCGCCTTCTTCAAGAGCACCGGCCTGGCAGCCGGTCGAATTGCGTTCGCCTCGCTGGCCTTTCCCGACCTGTTTCGAGATGCGCAGGCGCAAACCGGGACGCGCGCGCACCCCGGGCTGCCGGGCTTGCCCCATTTCGCCCCCAAGGCCCGCCGCCTCATTTACCTGTTCATGAACGGGGCGCCGTCGCAGATCGATTTGTGGGACTACAAACCCAGGTTGGCCGAGCTGTATGACACCGACCTGCCGGACTCGATCCGCAACGGCCAGCGGCTTACGACCATGACCTCGGGCCAGAAACGGTTTCCAATCGCGCCCACCATCTATCGGTTTTCCCCGCGCGGCCAATGCGGCGCCATGGTCAGCGAGTTGCTGCCTCACACGGCCCAGGTGGTGGACGAGCTTGCGGTCATCCGAACCGTTTATACCGAGGCCATCAACCACGACCCCGCCTCGACCTTCATCCTCACGGGCAACCAGGTGCCCGGCAAGCCGAGCATCGGCGCGTGGCTCTCCTACGGTTTGGGCAGCGAAGCCGAGGACCTCCCCGCCTTTGTCGTCATGACGCCGCGATGGTCGGCCAAGCGTGATGCCCAAGCCCTCTACCAGCGCCTCTGGGGCGCCGGTTTCCTCCCCTCCCGCCACCAGGGCGTGGCCTTGCGCCCGTCCGGCGACCCTGTCCTCTACCTCAACAACCCGCCCGGAATGGACCCCGCCTGCCGGCGCTCGATGCTCGACGGCCTGGCCAAGCTCAACCAGGCCTCCTTTGAACGCAGCGGCGACCCGGAAACCCAAACCCGCATTGCCCAATACGAAATGGCCTTTCGCATGCAAACCTCCATCCCCGATCTGACCGATATCTCCGCCGAACCCAAATCGGTGTTGGAGCTTTACGGGCCTGAGGTGGTGCAGCCCGGCACCTTTGCCGCCAGCGCGCTGCTGGCCCGCCGCCTCGTCGAGCGCGGCGTGCGCGTCGTACAAATCCTGCACCGGGAATGGGACCACCATACCGACCTGCCGCGCGACCTGCCGCTCCAGTGCCGCGACGTGGACCAGGCCTGCAAGGGCCTCATCCTGGACCTCAAACAGCGCGGTCTGCTCGAGGACACCCTGGTCGTCTGGGGCGGAGAATTCGGCCGGACCGTTTACTGCCAGGGCGAACTCCGCCACGACAACTACGGGCGGGACCATCACCCGCGCTGTTATACAATGTGGATGGCCGGCGCCGGCATCCGGGGCGGGACCGTCTTCGGCGAAACGGACGACTTCAGCTACAATATCGTTCGCGACCCCGTCCACATCCGCGATCTCAATGCGACCATCCTCCACCTGATGGGCGTTGACCATAATCGCCTCACCTACAATTTCCTGGGCCTCGACCAGCGGCTCACCGGCACCGAGGCCCCGGCCAATCCTGTCAAAGGTATCCTCGCCTGAACGCCCCGCCCGACATCGTCCTGTTCTTCGGCCGACTGCATCCGCTGTTGGTCCATTTGCCCATCGGTTTCATCGTCCTGCTCGCGGTCCTGGAACTGCTCGCCCTGTTCCCGCGTTTCGCCCACGCCAACTGCAGCGCCGGCCTCATCCTGGCCCTCGCCGCCCCCGTGGCCGTCGTCACAGCCCTTTGCGGTTGGCTGCTCTCGAGGGGCGGCGGCTACGAGAACCGCCTGCTCTGGTGGCACCAGTGGACAGGCATCAGCACGGCTGCTGCCTGCCTCGCAGCAGGCATCCTCTACAGCTCCCATCGGCAGAGGGCCTATCGCTTGTGCCTGTTTTCAACCTTGCCCCTCCTCATGGTGGCAAGCCACCTCGGCGGCTCGCTCACACACGGCAGCGATTACCTGTTCCGCTACGCCCCCGGGCCGTTGCGCGCATTCCTCAGCCATGCAACCCAGCCACCGCCCAGCCCAAAAAAAGACACGCCATGGCCTGACATCCCGATCTTTGCCGGCATCATCCAGCCCGCGCTCCAACGCGACTGCGTCTCCTGCCACGGTCCGGAGAAGGCCAAAGCCGGTCTGAGGCTCGATTCCCTCTCGGCGGTCCTCAAGGGCGGCAAATCGGGTCCTGTCATCATCCCCGCCAAGCCGGCCAAAAGTGAAATGCTCAGGCGGCTCCGGCTCCCGCCCGAGGATGACGATCACATGCCCCCGCAAGGCAAACCGCAGCCGGCCCAGGACGACCTCGCCCTGCTGGAGTGGTGGATCGCCGCCGGTGCGCCCGCAGACAAGACCGCCGGCCAACTGAAACCGCCTGAAAACGTCGCCCGAATCCTGGCAGCCCGCTTCGGCGCCCGCGCCTCGGCCTCCAAAACCATCCCGCCCAAGCCTCTGAACGAAATCACTCCGCTGGCCGCCCAACTCAGCGAGGAACTCGGCATTGTGCTGGCGCCGATCTCTCCACCGGAAGCCTGGCTGCAATGCAACGCCGAAATTGCCCAAGCCACTTTCGGCGATGCCCAACTGGCCAGGCTTGCCCCGCTGGGCGCCAATCTCCGCTGGCTGGATTTGGGCGGCACAAAGGTCTCCGACTCGGGCCTCGCCCCGCTCGAGGCCATGCCCAATCTGACTCGCCTCCACCTCGAACGGACCGCAGTCACAGACGCCGGCCTTGCACACCTGGCGGGCCTCGCCAGCCTCGAAGTCCTCGATCTCTATGGCACCGCAGTAACCGACGCGGGCCTCGAGCCCTTGCAGAAATTGCCCCGGCTAAAACGTCTTTACCTCTGGCAGACCGGAGTGACTCCAGCCGGCGCAAAGGCATTCGCCGAGGCCCGTACCGACAAGGACCAAATCCAGCGATGGCAGGAGGAAATCGAACAACTCCAAGCCAGGATCAGAGACAGCCAGGTGCGGGTGGACCTCGGCGCATCCCTTCCCTCCCCGTCCTCCACCAACGCCGCCCCCGTCAACACCCAATGCCCTGTCTCCGGCAAACCGGCAGACCCCGCCAAGACGCTCGTTCACGAGGGTCGCCTCGTGGCCTTCTGCTGCGACGATTGCAAAGCCAAATTCCAGCAGGACCCCAAGCCCTACCTAAGCAAGTTGGCGTCGCAACCCGTCCCCGTCGCCGGCCAGGCCGAGCAGAGCCGGTGAGCCACCCGTGGGGCAGGCATCCTGCCTGCCCGCCCCCAACCCTGCCCAAACGAGGCGGCCAGAAGTGTGAGACCGCCCGGCCGTCATCCTCCAAGCCCTTCCAGGTGCTTCTTGTTCCGGGCCAGATCGCGCAAACCGCTGCTGACGCAGCCGCACAAGTCGGCGGCCAGGTCCAGCGCCCTCGGGTGCAGGCTCCTCTGCCGCCGCTGCAGGATCTCCCGCACCAAGGCCGATTTCGGCAGCCCGGCGCGCTTGGCCTCATTCTCCAGCCAGCCCAGCAGTTCGTCGGGCAGCTTGGTCGTCAACGTCTTCATGCGGGAACGGTAAGGCAAGTATGCTACTGGAGGAAATGGAAAACGGGGCGCTTCCCGACGCTGCCCCCGCAGCCAGTGCGGAAGGACCGGAGCGCCGGCTTCAGCCGGCTTTGGACGTCCAGTGTTCCGCAGCGGCACAGCAGGGGCCCAGGTGCGCGCAAAGCCGGCTGAAGCCGGCGCTCCGGGGCCAGTGTCGGGAAGCGCCCGGGAAAATGGGGCGCATTCGCGAGTGCTTGGTGGAGCGCCGACTTGCAGTCGGCTTTGCGCGTACCCCGTCTTCGAATTCGTTGCTCTTGGTTCGGTCTAAGCCGACTGCAAGTCGGCGCTCCTCCTGGGCACCAAGCACTCGCGAATCCGCCCTGGAAAATGGGCCTTGCAAAATTCAATTTGACTTTTTTGCCGCCCGAATCAAGAATCCCTCGTTCTTTGAAATTGATGGGCCGTGTGTCCATCTCCGTGTGACAGCCAAATATCAGGGAACCCCGTGAAAATCGGGGACGGTTGCGCCACTGTTACGGGTTGCAAACTCCCATCGCCACTGGCCAAAAGCCGGGAAGGCGGGAGCGAGGTCAAAGCCCGAAGTCAGGATATCGATTTGGCTGTGCTCGTCATGGTCCCGCTCGAGGGACCAACTTCTCCGTCAAGAGAAGGATGAGGCCAGCCTGTTCCGTGAGTGCGGAACGGGATGCGCTGAATGCCTTCATTCTCCGTTTTGCCGGGGGTGAAGGTTTTTTTGTGGCTTCTTCATCCCGCCGCGCTGGTCTCTCAATGCTCAACCCTCTCCGCCAACTGCGGAGTCAATGAAAGATCAGCCTATGCTCAAGTTCCGCCTGTTGACGCTGGCCCTGGCCGGCGTGTCCATCCTAACCGCCCGATGTGACATCATCATCACCGAAAACTTCTCGGCCAATCCTCTCCAGAACGGATGGAAAGTCTTCGGCGATACCAATCTCTTCCAGTGGGATTCCACCAACAAGGACCTGCGGGTGACGTGGGATTCCTCCCAGCCGAACAGCTACTTCTATCACCCTCTCGGGACCATCCTCGCCCGCGACGATGATTTCAGCATGGCCTTTGATTTGCAACTGGCCGACATCGGCCCCGGTCTCAATACGAACATGCCTTCCACATTTGAGATTGCCTTGGGCTTTCTGAACCTGGAACAGGCCGCTCAAACCAATTTCCTGCGCGGCACCGGCGTGAACGCGACCAATGTAGCCGAATTCGCCTACTTCTGGGATTCCGGTTACGGCGCCACGGCCTACCCCACGTTCGTGGACACCAATGGCACATTCAATTGGAACGCCGCAACCGACTATGCCGTTTTTACACTGACTAATGGCGTGACATACCACATCGCGATGGCCTATGCCGCCTCAAACCAAACCGCCACCGCCGCGATTACGAACTCCCAACAAGCCTCCGGCGTGCTCATCACTCAACCGCTGGATCTTGATACTAATTTTTTCGATCTTCGCCTGGACACTTTCAGCGTCAGCAGTTACAGCGATGCCGGGCAGACGCCCGGCAAATATGCCGGTTCGGTCCTTGCCCACGGCGTGGTGGGTAACATCGTTCTTGTCGTGCCCCCGCCGCCCGTTCAAAACCTCATCGGCTCCTTCAGCAACCGCGTCTGGCAGGTCCAGTTCGACGCGCGCGCCACCTGGGTTTACACCCTCCAACGCACTACGGACTTCCAATCCTGGACCGATGTCTCGCCGGTGACATGCGGCGCCAGCGGTCCCATGGTGCTGTCCGACCTCGTTCCGGCAACCGCCAAGGCATTCTATCGCATTCGAGCCAATCGCCCTTGACCCGGACCTACCGGCCGAGTTGTTCTACAACCCGCAAGAGTTGGAGGTGCTGGACGTAAAAAAAAGGAAACCGGAAAATATCCAGACAGCGGCAAGCTGACTGTGTTCATGGGCAACATTCTGGTAGCGATGCTGGCGGGCTTCTGAGCGCGGGCCGGTGATGGGCACCCGGGGCCTCGGATTCTGGCGGAGGGCTTGCGACTATTGCGGGCGATGGTTTGGCACAAAAAACAATCCGCCAAGACCCCCTCACCGCCCCGGCCGCGCCGTGGTCCGACGTAGCAGGGCCGCCTGCGATGAACCGATGGCCAAAGCAGTGTGTGCTATAAATATGCCGGCTCCTACGGAGCTTGCCCTTCGGTGTGGCCTGAGCGGCGACCCAACCATTGTTCCCTTACGGTGAACGGCATCGACGCCCATTGCAAGTTCATCGCCGCGTGCAACCTGCGCCGCCCCGGTCAGCCGCATTATCAGTTGCAGGCCATAGCGAGTTGTTGAGGTCTGGGCCACATGCAAACCAAAGAAATCTCGATTGGATGCTAGAACGGGTAATTTCCGGGTGAGGATGAGGGCAAGCCGGACGCACTCCAAAGGCCTCGCCCTGCCGGCGGCCCCAAGCGCATTCCGTGGCACCGGGGAAGCTCAACATCGTCCAAACGGTTCCAAATTCAGGTTGATCGTCGCGCGCCGCGGGCGCACCCTTTGGCCATGCGAATTATCAAGCCGGTTCGGGCCATGCAGCGGGAGGCCATGCGCTGGCGCAGGCAAGGCGCCCGAGTTTGCCTGGTGCCGACGATGGGATCTTTGCACGCGGGCCATCTAAGCCTGGTCCAGCGGGCGCGGAGGGCGGCGGGCCCCGCCGGAAAGGTGGTCGTCAGCATTTACGTCAACCCAGCGCAGTTCGGACCGCAGGAGGATTTTTCGCGCTATCCCCGGGACCTGGACGGGGACGCGCGCCTGTGCCGCCGGGCGGGGGTGGACGTGGTATTCGCGCCGGAAGACCGGGAGATGTACGTGCGCGGGGAAGACGCTCCGGCCAGCACTTGGGTGGTCGAGGAGTCGCTTTCGCGCGGCATGGAAGGCGCGTCGCGTCCGGCCCATTTCCGGGGCGTGGCGACCGTGGTGGCCAAATTATTTAACAGCGTGCTGCCGGACGTTGCGGTGTTCGGCGCCAAGGATTACCAGCAGGCAGCGGTGGTCAGGCGCCTGGCGCGGGACTTGAACTTTCCCCTGAAGGTGGTGGTGGCCCCGACCTGCCGCGAGCCGGACGGCCTGGCAATGAGTTCGAGGAACAAATATCTCGAGGGCGATTTGCGGGAGGAAGCGCTCGTCCTGTGGCGCTGCATCTGCCACGCCCAGGCGGCGGTGCGCCAGTCCGCCCGCCCGCTTGCCGCAGCCCAACTCAAAGCCCAACTCAAGCGCATGGTCGGGCAGGCGCCTTCAGCAAGGCTGGATTATGTGGAGTTTTTCGACCCGGCGACGCTGGTTCCTCTAGCCGAGGTGGGACGCGGCGCGCATATCGCGCTGGCCGTGTTTGTGGGCAAGACCCGGCTCATTGACAATGCACGATTATGAAATCATTCGACTTTATCGTACTAGGCAGCGGGATTGCAGGGCTTTCTTGCGCCTTGAAACTGGCGGCGCGCGGGCGGGTGGCCATCATCACCAAGAAGGACTGCGCAGAGTCCAATACGAACTACGCCCAGGGGGGTATTGCGGCGGTCACCAGCAAAGAGGATTCCTTTGAGTTGCATGTGCGCGACACGCTGGAGGCGGGGGCCGGCCTTTGCAACGAGCGGGCGGTGCGGACGATCATCGGGGAAGGACCGGCGCGCATTGCCGAGCTTATCGCCCTTGGAATCCAGTTCACGGAACGGGAAATTCCCTTCTCGCACGGCGCGCGCGAGCTGGACCTCGGCAGAGAGGGCGGGCACTCCAAACGCCGGATTCTCCACGCCAAAGACATCACCGGACGGGAGATCGAGCGCGCGTTGCTGGCGGCGGTAGCGGAACGGCCGAACATCGAGACTTTTGAGAACCACTTCGCCATCGACCTCATCACCAGCCAGAAGCTCGGCCAGAGCGGGGAGAACCGCTGCCTGGGTGTCTATGTGCTGGACAAGGCCACAGGCCAGGTGCATACGTTCGCGGCGCCCATCACGCTGCTGGCCACCGGCGGCTGCGGCAAGGTCTATCTCTACACCACCAATCCCGACATTGCTACCGGGGACGGCGTGGCGATGGCCTATCGCGCCGGGGCGCCCGTGGCAAATATGGAATTCATCCAGTTCCATCCCACCTGCCTCTATCACCCCAAGGCCAAATCGTTCCTCATCAGCGAGGCTGTCCGGGGGGAGGGGGCCGTTCTTAAGACTCTGGAGGGCGTGGAGTTCATGGACCGCTATCATCCGCTCAAGTCGCTGGCCCCGCGCGACGTCGTGGCCCGTGCCATCGACAGCGAGATGAAGCAGAGCGGCGCTGACTACGTCCTGTTGGACATTACCCACAAACCGGCGCGGTTTATCATGGACCGGTTTCCGAACATCTACCGGACCTGCCTGGGTTTCGGCATCGATATTACGAAGGAGCCGATCCCGGTCGTGCCGGCGGCCCACTACCAATGCGGGGGCGTGTTGACCAACCTGGAGGGCGAAACCGAAATCCAGGGATTGCTCGCAATCGGCGAGGTGGCCTGCACCGGCCTGCACGGCGCCAACCGTCTGGCCAGCAACTCCCTGCTCGAGGCGGTCGTGTGCGCGCATCGCGCCGCTCAAGGCGCCCTGGCCTCCCAGGCCCCGCCCCCACCACCCCCGATTCCCCTCTGGCACTGCGGCAACGCCCATAACCCCGATGAAATGGTCGTGGTCTCGCATAACTGGGATGAAATCCGCCGGGCGATGTGGGACTACGTGGGCATCGTGCGGACCAACAAGCGCCTCGCGCGCGCCCTCAAGCGCATCGCAAACCTACGGGAAGAGATACAGGAGTACTACTGGGATTTCATCGTTACCAGCGACCTGCTCGAACTGCGCAACATCGCCGTGGTCGCCGAGTTGATCGTCCGCAGCGCCTCGGCGCGCCCGGAGAGCCGCGGGCTGAACTACAACCTGGATTACCCCGAACCGAATCCGGCCTGGGCCCAGCGCGATACGGTGTTAAGGGTGCGCGCGAGGACAGATCCCGGGATGTGAGCGTGGGGCGTGGGAGCACGACAATCGCGACGACAGCCTCACGCTCCGACGCTCCACACGCTCCACGCTCCGACACCTACTGCACCTTGCCGGTGGCGGCCCATTCGCAGCCGCGTTGAATGAGCTTCTGGACGGTGGGATTTTCCATGGCCTTGCCGTCGTGGCCGAAGGTCTCATGGAACACGCGGCCTTTGCCGTACTCGAGGGTAAAGACCAGCGGCTCAGTCTTCTTGCTCCAGTCCGAATCGGCTTCGACCAGCACGTTGATTTGGGCGTTACCCTGTAGCTTGCCGTAAAGCTCGTCATCAGCCTCGAAGTCCTCAAGGCCCTGGGTAATCGGGTGGTCCTTTTGGGCGATATGGGCCTTGAAGAGGCCGCGCGGGCCGTGGCCGGATGTGCCCATGACCCAGCAACGGCCGCAGAGGTCGCGAAACTCCGGCCACTCCTTGAACGAAGCGCTCGAGAGGTGGCACAGCGCGAAGCCCTTGCCGCCGCGGACGAAGTTCAGGAGGTTTTCCTTGGCCGCCGGCGAAAGGGTGGGGGTCGTGGCGTTATAGAAATCGAAGAGAACCAGGTCGTAGCGGGCCAGGCTGGCCGCAGAGTCGAGCACCCCGGAGTCTTCGCAGACCCGGACCTCGAATCGGCCGGTGGAGACCAGCATTTCCTTGATCGCCTTGGATACGATCGGCCAGGGGTGAACCGAGACGTCATCGCCCGTGACCAGCAGCACCCTGATCTTCTTGGGCGCTTGGGCCGCGCGGGCCAGTAAGGTGGGAGCTGTTGTCGCCAGCAGTGCCAGGGCGGCGATCGATATTGCGAGTGTTGTTTTGAGTCGCGTCATGGTTGTCATTTGGTTTGAGTTTGCCCTAGACGTTGCGGGCAACTGGCGGATAGAGTCAAGCAGTTTTGGTGGAAGAGCGGATTTCGGATTTGCTCCGCCCTCGGCCTGATTATTGTTGGCGGCCAGGGGGGGTGCTGGTAGAGTTCCGGCAATCCGACTCAAGATGGGCCGCACCAACGATAGCCGTGTCGAGAAGCCGGGCATGGTCCAGCCATGGTGGAGCCGGGGCTGGGTGATAGCGCTATCGGTAGCGGCGGCTGCTTTTCTTGCGTACTGGCCCTGCCTGGGAGGCGAGTTCATCTGGGACGATGACGCGTGGACGACGAACCTGGCCGGGCTATTCCAGAGTGTCTCCGGTTTGGGCGCGATTTGGTCCTGGCCCACGCCGCTGCAGCAATACTATCCGCTGACGGCCACCAGTTTTTGGATTGATTACCAGCTTTGGGGCTTTTGGACGGTGCCATACCACGTGGAGAATGTCCTGCTGCACTTGATGGCGGCGGGTCTCTTTTGGAAGCTGTTGAAGCGGCTCGAGGTCCCGGGAGCAGGGCTGGCTGCGGTGATCCTGGTGATGCACCCGCTCATGGTCGAGTCGGTGGCGTGGATTACGGAACGGAAGAACGTGCTGTCGCTGGCGCTGTTTCTCGGGGCCTTGCTGGCTTACGGGCGATTTGCCAAGCTATGGGAAGCGACAGGGGCCTTTTGTTGGTCCTGGTTCCGAAGGCCAGGCTCCAGCGGTGCCGGAGAGGAGCCGTCCTCGCCGGCCGGCGGCCCATCCGCCCCCTGCGCCAACCCTGCTTCTGGCAGGCGCAGTTGGGGGGCCTGGGCGTGGGCGCTGTTTCTGTTCCTGGCAGCTTACATGGCCAAGGCAACGACGGTCGCCTTTCCGGCCGTTGTGCTGCTGCTCTGCTGGTGGAAGCGGGGCCGGTTGCGTTGGCGGGAGGACGTGCTGCCTACGCTGCCGTTCTTCGCGGCCAGCCTCGGGCTGGGGCTGATGACTTCCTGGCTGGAACGATACCACCTGGGCGCCAGGGGGCCGGAGTGGGAGATACCGTTTCCGGACCAGTGCGTCATTGCCGGGCGGGCGCTCTGGTTCTACGTCGGCAAACTCCTTTGCCCGGCCGACCACTGCTTCATTTATCCGCGCTGGGACCTGGCGGACCGGTCCCTGTTGAGATGGCTCTGGCCGGCAAGCGCCGTGGGCGTGCTGGTCTCGCTTTGGCTGCTCCGTCGGCGAATCGGACGCGGGCCGCTGACCGGGGCGCTGTTTTTTGCGGGGACGCTCTTTCCGCTGCTCGGGTTCTTCAATGGCGCTTTCATGCGCTACTCGTTCGTGTCCGATCACTGGGCCTACCTGCCCAGCCTCGGATTGATTGCGCTGGCCGCGCCCCTGCTGGCGCGTTGGGCGGAGCGCCGGCGTTTGCTGGTTTATAGTTTGGGCGGCGTGACGCTGCTGGCCTTCGCGACGCTGATCTTCCTGCAAAGCGCGTTCTATAGCGACGCCGAGACGCTCTATCGGGTCACGCTGGCGAAAAACCCCAAGGCGGACCTGGCTCACAACAATCTGGGCCTGGTGCTCTTCAAGGCGGGGCAAACGGAGGAGGCCCTGTCGCACTTTGAACAGGCCGTCAAGCTCCGGCCCTCTTCCGCCCATGCCCACAACAACCTGGCCAATGCCCTGCGGTTAGCCGGACGAACGCGCGAGGCCGCCGCGCATTACGAGGCCTCCTTGAAATTCGAACCCCACAACCCAGGCACGCTCAACAATTTCGCCATGCTGCTGGCAATGAGTCCGGATGCCTCCTTGAGAAACGGCCCCCGCGCGGTGGAACTGGCCAACCACGCCAACCAACTCACCGGCGGGCGCAATCCACTCGTGTTGAGCACGCTGGCCGCTGCTTACGCGGAAACGGGGCGTTTCGCCGACGCAGCCGCCACAGCCCGGACTGCCCTGGGACTGGCCTCGCGCCGCCCGAACAGCCAACTGGCCGAAGCTCTTAGAATGCAGCTTCAGCGTTATGAGTCCGGCTTGCCGCTTCGCGAGCCTGGCCGGTAATTCGTGGGGAGCGTTGAGCGTGGGGAGCGTAGAGCGCGTGCGAAATGCTACGATGCCCTCACGCTCCGACGCTCTACGCTCCGCACGCTGCAAACGCTCCACACGCTCCAGACGCCAGGCAAGGACGGGGGCAGTTTGAGGCGTGCGGCAAAACGGCTCTTCAATGTCCGTTGGAAGTATCAGGAGCCCACCAGCAAAGCGTTTTCCCCCCCGGCCCCATCGTGCCCTTGGCATCGGACTCGTTCCGGAACGTCTTCCGCAGGACGAACTGCACGGTCCCGCACATACACACGGCATTGCCGCCGTTTTTGCTGTGCAGCACGGAGATGCCCTCGGTATCATCGGGGGAATTGGATGCATCGTTGTACTGAAACGCGGGGTCGCCCGACGCAGCGTACTGCTGCTCGTCCGGTTCCCACAACAGCCAGCACATGGGGTTCCAGACATCTGTGTACATGTCATACACCCCAGGCGTTTGGTAGGCCTTACGGCCAAAATTGCAGGCCGCCCCATCCATAACGTAGCTGGACATCTTGTTCGCCCGCACGGTGGTGCCGATGGTGCCTTGGCTGCGGGGGGTCGTCCAGGTCTTGCTCTTGATGTCCACCGGGCAGAGGAACGACTGGGGGTTGGGCATATACTTGAACCAGAGGCCGGTGCTATAGGCGATAGTCTGCTGGTACTGGTAAACTCCCCCTGGCCCCACGTCCGGAACTGAGCCATTCGTCACGCAGTAGAGCCACCCCGGGACATCCACGCCATTGTAGGTCGTCCCGCCGTCCCAGTTGGAGAAAGCGAGGGCGTCTCGATTGTCATCCGCATACATGCGAATGGCAGCCCCCATTTGCTTCATGTTGTTGGTGCAGGTGATTCGTTGGGCCTTGGCCTTCGCGTTGGCCAAAGCCGGCAGGAGCATGGCGGCCAAAATCGCGATGATGGCGATGACCACCAGCAGTTCAATCAGAGTAAAGGCAAACCGTGCAAAGGCCCGACCAGAGTTAGCTTTCATGGCTTCGGATTATAGGCATTGGGCAGATGGAGTCAACACTTTTGCGGCCTGCGCCGAGGTTTTTTCGCAGAGCTGTCGACAAAGCCGGAACAGCGGGCGGGACGCCCACCGAACTCGCAGGCGAGGACGCCTGCGCTACCCCACGTCTTTGCGTCAGCGGCCACGCGCTCGGGAGGCGTTGCGGATTTCGGCCAACGCCTGGGCAGCGTTGGTGTCGCCCTTCTGGGCCGCCTCAGACAATTGCTCATTAATGCGCTTGCGCTGGGCGTCAATGGCGGTGATCTGCTCGGGGGTCACGCCCGGTTGGGCGCGTAATTGCTGGAAGGTCAGATAGGCCCCCGCGTAATCGTTGGTTTGGATGGCCGCCAGCGCGCCATCCCAGGCGGCTTTTATCTCGGGAGAGGCCGACACGAAGAGCTTCGTATCAGCGTCGGCGGTGGGCGCGGCCTTTTTGCACCCGGCCATGGCGCAGGCCAAGCACAGGAGCAGGCAAAGGGCGGCTAATGAACTGAGGCGTTTTTTGGCAGGAACGAGGTTGGAATGCATGGTCTTCCCGGCAGGTGGTTAGGGCCCGACGAAAGCGGTTCTTCAATGTCCGTTGGAAGTATCAGGAGCCCACCAGCAAAGGGTCTTTCCCCCTGGCCCCATCGTGCCCTTGGCATCAGACTCGTTCTTGAATGTCTTCCTTAGGACGAACTGCACGGTCCCGCACATACAGACGGCATTGCCGCCATTTTTGCTGTGCAGCACGGAGATGCCCTCGGTATCATCCGGGTAATTGGAGGCATCGTTGTACTCGAAGGCGGGGTTGCCCGATGCCTGCGCGTAGGCCTGCTCGTCCGGTTCCCACAACAGCCAGCACATCGGGTTCCAGGCATCTGTGTACATGTCATACACCCCAGAAGTTTGGTAGGCCTTACGCCCATAATTGCAGGCGGCCCCGTCCATAACGTAGCTGGACATCTTGTTCTCCCTGACAGTCGTGCCGATGGTGCCTTGGTTGCGGGGGGTCGTCCAGGTCTTGCTCTTGATGTCCACCGGGCAGAGAAACGACTGGGGGTTGGGCATATATTTGAACCAAAGCCCCGTGCTATAGGCGATAGTTTGCTCGTACTGGTAAGCTCCGCCCGGCCCCACGTCCGGAACTCCGCCGCTGCCGCCATTCGTCACGCAATAAAGCCAACCAGGAACATCCACGCCATTGTACGCCGCCCCGCCGTCCCAGTTGGAGAAGGCGAGCGCGTCTCGATTGTCGTCCGCATACATGCGAATGGCAGCCCCCATCTGCTTCATGTTGTTGGTGCAGGTGATTCGTTGGGCCTTGCTCTTGGCGTTGGCCAACGCGGGCAGGAGCATGGCGGCCAAAATCGCGATGATGGCAATGACCACCAGCAGTTCAATGAGAGTAAAGGCAAACTGTGCAAACGACCGATTCGAGTTGGCTTTCATGGCTTCACTTTATAGGCATTGCGCGAATGGAGTCAACAGCTTTGCGGCCTGCGCCGAACCTTTTTTCAGGCCGTCGGACAATCCATCCTGCATTGCGCATTTGTACATTCTGTGGATATTCGCAGCAATATAGTACCCGCGGCTCCGGCCCGTGTAAAGTGTGCGTTTGGACGCACACCCCCCAGGCAGGGCTGCATTAGGCTCGCTTTAGGCTCGGTATTGTCCCGGAGGGACATCTGATCCTTGATTCAGCCCTGTCCTGCCGGTGGCCGCCTCGTTAGCGGCCCCTGGTCCGTGAGGCTGCTCGAATGTCCTGGATGGCCTGAAGCGCGTTGGAGTCGCCCTTTTGGGCGGCTTGGTTCATCCGGGCATGGACCAGAGTGGACTGGGCCGCGATGGCTAGATTCTGCGCCTCATTCAAGCCCGGTTGCCGACGCATCTGGCCGAGAGTGAGGTAGGCGGTGGCGTAGTCGTTGGCCTGTGCGGCTCTCAGAGCCGTGCTCCAGGCCTCCTTGAGTTCTGACGGGGCCGAGTCGAAGACCTTTGGGTCAACGGCAGCGGCCCCGCTGGACTTCTTGCAGCCTGCGGCGGCCAATCCAAGGAACAGGCACAAGCTGCCAGCAGCCAACAAGACGGTCCAGCGCATTCCCGGAGCATTATGAGAGTTCATGATGACTTTACGCGGCTTTTCGCTGTCTGGTCTTGTCGAGTTCGCGCCTTGAGGGCCCCGCGCGGTCCACCTCGGCCCGCACAACCGAGAGCAGGCGCGCCCGGTGAACGCGGGGCCGCGCGTAAAGGTTAATCACCGTTTGCGCTATATGGATTCCACCACAGGTAGGTCTTGTGCCCCGGGCCGGGAGCCGCGGCCGTCCCGACTGCGAGCGAGTCCTGTTTGAACGCCGTGCTGGTCATGAAAATCACATGTCCGGCTATGGCCATAATGTTCCCGCCGTTCTTGTTATGCAGCCGCCCGATGCCCTCGCCTGTCCCATTTTGTCCCATGACCCCAACCGCGCGCGGGTAATTCGCGCCATCGTTGAATTCGAAAGCCCCCGGATCTCCCGGTCCATCCGCGTTTTCGTCCGGCTCCCACATCAGGTAGCACATCGGGCTCCAGGCATCCGTGGTCTTGGTGTGCGTCATCTCGCTCAGGATGGTGTTCTGATAGCCGCACTGCGCCCCGTTCATGACATAGCTTGACATGCGGTTGTTCCGCAGGCCCGCCGAACCCGCTGTCCCAGTGGTCTCGTAGGTCTTGCTCTTGGTGTCCACCGGGCAAAGGTAGGTCCGAGGGTTCGGGGTGTAAGGGAACCAGAGGCCCGTTTGGTAGGCGGCAACCTGCGCGTACTGATACTTCCCGCCCGGCCCCGGATCCGGAACCACGCCGTTGGTGACGTAGTAGAGCCAACCCTGCGGATAACCGGCGCCACCGCTGTCCCAGTTCGCAAACGCGAGCCGATCATTGTTATCGTCGGCATACATGTGCATCGCGTCCACCAACTGCTTTTGGTTGTTCGTACATGTAATGCGCTGGGCTTTGGCCTTTGCGGTGGCCAGAGCCGGCAGGAGCATGGCCGCCAGGATGGCGATGATGGCAATTACCACCAGCAGCTCGATGAGCGTAAAAGCAACGGGTGCAGAGGACTGAGTCGAGTCGGCTTTCATAGGTTCACACTACACGCATTGCGCGAATGAAGTCAAGCGCTTTGGCAGGCCCCAAATCCTCGCCTTAAGAGTTTGTTGAGAAACCGCAGTATTCTATCTCCGCTTGATTGGCATGAGATTTGAGGTGCCTTGATTCTCCTGATGTTTCTCGCACTGGAAGGTCGTTAGGCGGGGATCTGGGGCACGCACCGAGCTTTTTTCAGGCCGATGGACGATGCACCCTGCATGGCGCATTTGCACTTCATTTGCACATCATCCGGATGTGCGTAGCGGGAGAGTACTCGCGTCCCCGGCTTCTCTAAAGTGTGCCTTTGGATGCACACCCCCCAGGGCTGCGACAGGGTCACGCGGCGAGGGGAGGCCAGGAGCCGCAGCCCTGAAATCTGAAATCTGAAGTCCGAAGGCCCGAAGGAAGTCCGAAGGCCCGAAATCCGAAGTGAGCATCCGGTCCCTCATTCGGTGCGGTCGCTGCGTGACACGGAAGCGCCTGTGGCCTCAGTATTGAGCGCAGAGCCGATGCCCGAAAGCTCTGCGATCTCAGCCTTCGGATTTCGGATTTCGGATTTCCTTCGGGTTTCGGATTTCGGGTTTCGGATTTCAGGGCTGTGGCCTTGGCTCCGCCTCCGCGGCCCGGGCGTAAAGCAGCCCTGCCGATTGCCTTTTGGATTGGCCTGAACGGGGAGATTCTGCGATGCTGCCCCAAGTGGTTGACGCGTAAGATGCAGCGGTGAACAGCGATGCTTCAAGACTTGCCGGTCAGTTTTGCACCACACGCTGGAGCGTGGTGTTGCTGGCGGGGCAGGAGGGGTCGCCGGAGAGCGCGGCGGCGCTGGAGAAGTTGTGCCGCGCTTACTGGCAGCCGATTTGCGCCTTTGCGCGGCGCAAAGGATCGAGCGAAGAGGATGCCAAGGACTTGACCCAGCAGTTTTTTGCGCTCTTGCTCGAACGGAAAGATTTCGGCGGGCTTGACCCCAGGAAGGGAAAATTTCGGACCTTTCTGCTGGCGGCGTTTGCGCATTTTCTGGCCAACGAGCACGACCGCGCCAACGCGCTTAAACGCGGCGGCGGGCAAAAAACCTTTTCCCTCGATCAATTTCCGTCCGAAGAGTTGGACGCAATTTCACCGGCGGAAGAGTGTTCGCCGGGAACAGTCTATGATTTGCGCTGGGCGAAAGCGATTTTGAAGACCGCCTTGCAGCGATTGAAGGAGGAGATGTATAGAGCGGACAATCCGGGTGAGTTCGACGAATTGAAACAGTTTCTGACGACCGATGCCGCTTCGGCCAATTACGCGGTCACCGCCGAAAGACTGGGCATCCAGGTTTCGTCAGTGCCGGTGCTGGTGCATCGGTTGCGCCAGCGGTACCGGGAGTTGGTGCGGGAGGAAGTGGCCCAAACGGTTTCCAGCCCGACCGAACTGGAAGAGGAAATGAGGCATTTATTTGTGTTGTTGAACCGGTGAAGGCCGCTCGGCTGACGATTTTTTGTAATCCCAGGCGGTGTTTGCTTCTTAATTAAGTGTGGGATGGGATTATATGCGATGAGCACGGCAAAAAAATGTCCGACTTGCAGTTCGGACTTATCCGCTGACGCCGTTGACGGGTTATGCCTGAAATGCCTGGGGCGGCTGGGGTTCTTTTCGGAAGCCGGCCAGCCGGATGGCGGCGCGCCGTTGCGGCTGGGTGATTACGAGTTGCTGGAAGAGGTTGCCCGCGGTGGGATGGGGGTGGTTTATCGCGCCCGGCAATTGAGCTTGAAGCGCATCGTCGCGTTGAAGGTGGTTTTGCATGGGCCGTTTTCCAGCCCGGATTTTGTGCTGCGGTTTCGCCACGAGGCGCAGGTGGTTGCCGCCCTGCAGCACCCGAACATTGTGGCCATTTACGAAGTCGGCGAGCACAACGGGCACCATTTTCTTTCGCTGGAATTCGTTGAGGGCCGGAGCTTTGCCGAACTGGCGCGCGAACGGCCTTTGCCCTCGAGGCGGGCGGCCAATTACCTCAAGATCATCGCCGAGGCGATGGAATACGCGCATCAACGCGGCGTGCTGCACCGCGATTTAAAGCCCTCGAACATTCTGCTGGATGTCTTTGATCAGCCGCGCGTGACTGATTTTGGCCTGGCCAAACTGGTGAACTGCGACTCGCAACTGACCGTCACGGGACAGGTGCTGGGTTCGCCCAATTATATGCCGCCCGAACAGGCGGCGGGAAAATTCTCCGACAGCACGGCGCAATCGGATGTCTATTCGCTGGGCGCCATTTTGTACGAGCTGCTCACGGGCCGTCCGCCCTTCCAAGGCGAAACGGTTCAATCCATCCTCGCCCAGGCGCAAACAGCGGAGCCGGTGCCGCCGCGCCTCTTGAACCCCGGCGCCCCGGTGGATTTGCAAACGATCTGTTTGAAATGCCTGCAAAAGGAGCCGGCGCGCCGTTACGCCTCGGCGCAGGAACTGGCGCACGACCTGGGATGTTTTTTGGAGGGCAGACCCATTCTGGCGCGCCCGGTATCGCCGCTGGAACGGGCGTGGTTTTGGTGCCGGCGGCGGCCGTTGCTGGCCGCCATGTCCGCCGCATTCGTCGCGGCGGTGGTCCTCGGGGTGGCCGGGATCGCCTGGCAATGGCGTCTGGCGGAATTTCACGCCCAAGGCGAATTGAGACAACGGCTGCTTGCCGAACAGGACGCGGCCCAAAGGCGGCTCAATCTCTACGCGGCGGACGTGGCCGTCGCTTCGCACGCGATACAAGATGGCGACTTGGGCCACGCCCGGCGCACCCTGGATGCGTTGCGTCCAAGGCGCGGAGAAACCGATTTGCGCGGTTTCGAGTGGCGGCATCTTTGGAATCTCTGCCGCGGCGACCAATTGGCAACGTTGACCGGACACGGACGAACCGTGGCTTGCGCCGCCTTTTCCCCGCAGGGAAATCTCCTCGCTACCGGCAGCATGGACGGCACCGCCAGGATTTGGGACGTGATGAACCCCCAATGCGTAGCAACCCTCAACGTCACCACCGGCGCCGTCTGGTCGGTGGCATTCACGCCGGACGGCAAGTACCTGATGACGGGGTGCAATGAACAAGTTCAGTTATGGGACACGGATTCATGGCAGGCGCGGACAAATTTTCCCGGGGAACTGGCCGTGCTTTCAAAAACCGGGACGTTCATGGCTACGGCGCAAGCGAGCCCGTTTTTTTGGCAGCCGGCGGGCGTCGTAAGATTGTGGAACTGGCGCACCGGGCAATTGCTTCGCCGTTTCGAGCAGCCGGGACGCGCGCTCGCGTTGTCATCCGACGGCCAACTGCTGGCCATCGCCGGCGCAGATAGCGGCGTCACGGTGTGGGACACAGGCACTGGAGAACAGGTGCGCCAATGGCCGACGAAACACCCGGTCTGGGCGCTGAACTTTTCGCCGGATGGGCGCTGGCTCCTTTGCGCGGGCTGGTCGAGGGAAGTTGCGCTTTGGAAATTGGACGGCGATTCGCCTCCGCAAATCCTTGCCGGCCATCGTCTCCACACCTGGTCGGCGATGTTTTCCCCAGACGGCGCGACGATTGCCACGACCAGCTCGGATCAAACGGTGCGCCTGTGGGACGCGGCGACGCTCGAACTGAAATCCATCCTGCGGGGACACACCAGCGAGGTCTGGTGCGCGGCTTTCAGCCCTGATGGGAAACTGCTCGCCACGGGCGGCAAGGGTCGAAGCGTCAGGTTGTGGCCGGCGGCGGGCGCCCATCCGCAAGATGAGTTGCCGCACGACGCGGATTTTCGACCCGTCTTTTCCCCGGACGGAACCTGGCTTGTCACCGCCAGTCCCGGTGCCGGGGGTTGGCGGTTGTGGAATGCGCGCACCCGCCTGCTCGTCGCGACAAATCTCGCCAACGGCAGACACATCATCGGCTTTTCCGGCGACGGGAAATATGTAGCCACTTTCGAGAGCGACGGCTTGAGCTTGAAATTCTGGCTGCCCAACGGCGTGGGTCCTCAAAGACAGACCGCCCTCGAAGGGGCGACGGCGGACAAAACGGCCTTCGCTTACCTGGGCATGTCGCCCGAACAGGAGTTTTTCTTCGCGATTGACGCTGCGGGGTTGATTCACGTTTGGAATGTGGACACGGGACGGCTGTTGCGCGCGATGCAAGGTCCCGCTCCACCCATTCGCAATGCCGTCCTCTCGCCGCAGGGCAAACGACTCGCCGTGTGTGTCGAGCGAGAAAATGTGGCGCGGCTTTACGACTGCGCCACCGGCGCAGAACGGGCGCTGGCCGGGCATCGCGATTTTGTGAGCGGGCTGGCTTTTTCGCCCGACGGCTCGACGCTGGCCACCGGCAGCATGGACGCAACCATCCGTCTGTGGAACGTGGCGACCGGAGAAACCATCGCCTCGCTGCCCGGCCACATGCAGGAGACGACGGATGTCGCCTTTTCGCCCGATGGCCGGACCCTGGCCTCCCTGGGACAGAATGAATCGCTGAAACTTTGGCATTTGCCGACGCTGCGCGAGGTGGTTTCCGAGGACGAGCCGCACGCGGGCATTTGGCTGCAGTTTTCCCCGGATGGCAGCGCGCTGGCCCTCGAAATGGGCGCCAACAAACTTCGCCTTCTGGCGGCGCCGGCGCAATAGCCGCGCTTTTGCGGTTTTCAGCCCTTTTTCGCCTCAAATGAGCAGCGTTGACACGGCCGAAGCCAGGCCGTTTATTGAGGCAGTGGAATGAACACGAAAATGCCATCGGACGACGAGATCAAGAATGCTCTGAAAGCGGTCAGGTATCCGGGCTATAGCCGGGATGTGGTTTCCTTTGGGCTGGTCAAGGAAACGGCCGCCAAAGATGGCGTGGTGAGCATCACGCTGCAGCTCACGTCGGCCAGACCGGAGGTGGCAAGCCAGATCAAGACGGATTGCGAACGTGTCTTGATGGCTCTGCCGGGGGTGTCGGTCGTCCGTGTTCAGATTAACCAACCGGGCGGCCAGAGCGCGGCCGGCGCGTCAGGCCCCTGGGCCCAGCAACAGCGCATGCCGGGGGTCCGCCGTGTGATCGCCGTGGCGAGCGGCAAGGGGGGGGTGGGCAAGTCGACCGTCTCGGTGAACCTGGCCTGCGCGCTCCGGCATCTGGGCCTCCAGGTCGGCTTGCTCGATTGCGATATTTACGGCCCCAGCATCCCGTTGATGATGGGAATCAGCCAAAAACCAACCCTCACCGATGACGAGAAGATGGTCCCGCCGGCCAACCACGGCGTCAGGCTTATGAGCATCGGGTTTCTCATCGAGGGTGACCAGCCTGTGATTTGGCGCGGCCCGATGATCATGAAGACGATCCAGCAATTCATCACCGCCGTGGATTGGGGCAGCTTGGATTGCCTGCTGGTGGACCTGCCCCCCGGCACAGGGGATGCCCAACTCTCCCTGTGCCAAACGGTCCCTCTGGACGGGGGCGTCATTGTTACGACCCCGCAGGAGGCCTCGCTGGGCGTCGTCCGCAAAGGCATCGCCATGTTCCAGAAGGTCAATGTCCCCATCCTGGGAATCGTGGAAAACATGAGTTACTTCACTACCCCGACCGGTGAGCGGGTCGAGATCTTCGGCCACGGCGGCGGCCAGACCGAGGCCAGGCGTCAGAACATCTCATTCCTGGGTGAAGTGCCCTTGTTTACGGAGATTAGACAAGCCGGAGACGACGGCGTGCCGATCGTCGTTTCAGCCCCCGAGGGCGCGCCGGCGCAGGCATTTGTGCGAATCGCTGAAAAGCTCGTTCAGCAAATCGTCTAGCGAGGCACCGCCTCAGACCAGGGTTGACACGAATTTCACGAATTGTCCACGAATTCGTGTTAATTCGTGCAATTCGTGTCTGCCAAAGACTTGACCTGTTTACACCATGTTTTGAACTTCAAGGATTCTAGCGCCCGCTCCCCCTGGCGTCCGGAACGTCGGAGCGTAGAGCGTAGGGGCATCGGGGCACTCACCGATGCTTAGCCCCCTTTCGGTGCCCGTGGACTATGCTTCTCTGCGCTTTTCGCTCTTCCGGTAGGCCAAGCCCTGAAAGAGGGCGACGAGGTCGCCGGCGTCGTCTTTGACCTCGACGGTGTAGGAGCCGAGTTTGAAGCTCCTGGAAATCTCCCTGGCTTCGGCCCATAAGGTGCCGGTCTGGGCGGCCTTCATGAAGCTGATGCTTACGTTGATGGCAACGGCGACCGGGCCGTGGGAATTGGAGGCGGCGGCAAAAGCGAAGTCGGCCAGGGTGAAGATGGCTCCGCCCTGGACGCTGCCCAGGCCGTTGAGATGGTCGGGACGCAGGGTCATTCTGGCCCGCGCCTGGCCCGCAGAAATCGAGAGCAGTTCAATGCCACAGTGGGCGGCAAAACGGTCTTTCTGGAGAATTTGTTTAATGTTTTCCATTGCGGCCAATCAGGAATGCCTTCTGGTTTCCCTCGAAGAATGCCTCGTCGAATGCGGCGCGGAGCGAGGCGAGCCAGAGTTCTTCGGAGAGGGGGAGGTGGGCGCTCAAGGCGCCCAGGAGGGCGACGTTTAGGGTTCGCTTGTGGGGCAGGGCCTCTGAGGAGACCGCCTCCGGGGTGATCAACACGCCGCCCGGGCGGAGGAGGTGTTTGTTGGGCGCGACCTGGGTCGCCTCGAGGACGAGCAGGAAATCCGTCTCTCCGGCGGGGACCATCGGGCTGAAGACACGCTCGCCGAAGCGGACATCCCCCGTGACGGAGCCGCCGCG
>Ga0181524_10001320_pt1 | contig 28661 bp, 33 predicted proteins | sample PEATcosm2014_Bin_34_FD_119761 | JGI IMG/M metagenome (GOLD analysis project Ga0181524, IMG submission 119761) | Peatland microbial communities from MTU Mesocosm Facility, Houghton, MI, USA - PEATcosm2014_Bin05_60_metaG | ecosystem: Environmental > Terrestrial > Soil > Wetlands > Peat | place... | reverse complement strand
GGGTCGCGCTCGAACATCGCCCGCAGGCGCTGCGGCTCGCCGGCGAGCTTCTCCGCTTCGTCGGACGCCAATATGGCGCGCTCGACGCCGTCGGCCAGCGCGGCGGCGAAGGCGGCCTCCTCGGTCTCCTCGACGTAGACCGCGCCCCACGGGGCGTACCAGGCCGGAATCTGATGGCCCCACCAGAGCTGGCGCGAGACGCACCAGGGCTGAATGTTCTCCAGCCACTCGAAATAGGTCTTCTCCCAGTTTTTGGGGACGAAGACGGTTCTTCCCTCGCGCACCGCGGCGAGCGCCGGTCCGGCCAGCGTCTTGGCGTCGACATACCATTGGTCTGTGAGCCAGGGCTCGATGACGGCGTTGGAGCGATCGCCGTGCGGAACCGTGTGCGCGTGCGGTTCGACCGTCTCGAGCCGGCCCTCGGCGGCCATCAGGCCGACGATGCGCTTACGCGCCTCGAAGCGGTCGACGCCGTCCACCGCGGCGATGAGGCGCGCCAGCTCGTGATCGCCCGCCTCGAGCCCGTCGAAAAACTCCAGATTGCCCTTCAAACAAATACGAGCTTCTCCGTCTAAGACATTGATCTGACGGGCGCCGTCGGCCTCGTGGCGGCGGCCGACCTCGAAATCGTTGAAGTCGTGGGCGGGGGTGATCTTGACCGCGCCCGTGCCTTTCTCCGGATCGGAATAGGCGTCGGCGACGATTCTCATCAGCCGCCCGACCAGCGGCAAGCGAACGCGAGCGCCGATCAGGCGCTGAAAGCGCGGATCGTCGGGATGGACCGCGACCGCGCTATCGCCGAGCATCGTCTCCGGCCGCGTCGTCGCCACCGTCACGGCTTCACCGGTCTCTTCGCCCGCAGCGTCGACGACCGGATAGTCGAAATAATAGAGATGGCCGTTCGGGTTCTTGGCGAGCGCCTTGGCGAGCGCGGCCTCGTCGAGCGGAGCGCCGTCGGCGCGCGACCATTTGAACGCGCCCCTGCATTCGACCTGCACGACTTCGAGGTCGGAGATCGCGGTCTGGAATTTCGGATCCCAGTTGACGAGGCGCTTGGCCTTGTAGATCAGCCCCTCGCGGTGCAACTGCACGAACACCTTGGCGACCGCCTTCGACAGGCCTTCGTCGAGGGTGAAGCGCTCCCGGCTCCAGTCGCACGAGGCGCCCAGGCGCCTGAGCTGGCTGACGATGGCGCCGCCCGATTCGGCCTTCCACTCCCACACCCGCGCCAGAAACGCATCTCGCCCCAGTGTCCGGCGGTCGGCCTCCTGGCGCTCCGCCAGTTGGCGCTCGACCACCATTTGCGTCGCGATCCCCGCGTGATCCGTGCCCGGCTGCCAGAGCACGTCCTTGCCGTTCATGCGGTGGTAGCGGCACAGAATGTCCTGCAACGTGTTGTTGAGCGCGTGGCCCATGTGCAGGTTGCCGGTGACGTTCGGCGGCGGAATGACGACGCAAAACGGTTCGGCGCCCGCCCGCTCGGCCCGGCCGCCGCGAAAGGCGCCCTCCGCTTCCCAGCGCGCGGCGATGCGCTTTTCCACGACAGCGGCTTCGAACGACTTTTCCATCATCTGGCGGCGCCCGGCATGGCTCGGGCCGAGCGCGGAGCAGCGGCGCCTCGGCGGGTTGAGGAATGTGGCGCGCCTGAAGGACCGCCCGCGAAAGCGGAGGCCCGTCCGAAAGGTCGGCGACGGCCGCGCCCGCTTAATGCCAGCGTCGCCGCGAAAGTCAACGCGAAACGCCGACGAAGCCGGCGCGCGCCGCCGCATTCAGACGCGCGTCGCCAAGAACGACTGCGTTTATCGGCTCGGACCCGCCTCAGCGCCCGCCGCGCGCCACGCGCTGAATTTCGGCGCGCACGAGCCGTTCGACCAAGCTCGGCAAATGCTCGTCGAGCCAGGCTTTCAGCATCGGGCGCAGGATTTCGCGCGTCACGTTTTCCGCCAGTTCGGCGCTCTGCAACGCCAGACTCGCCGACAGCGCCTCGAACGCGGCCGAAACGGCTTGATTGGTCTGGAGGGAAATCAGCGGCTCCTCGCCCGCGGCGGGTTCCGGCCGCACGACCGGCGCGACCGCGACGGGCTCGCTCTCCGGCTGCCGCCAAACCACCTTCGGCGCAGCCGGCTCGGGCGGCGGCGGCGCCGGCTCGAGGCGCGCGGGCGTTTCGGAGACGGGGCGCGGCGGCGGCGCGTCCTTGGAATAGACGATCTGCGGCCCCGCGGCGGCGGGAGAGGGCTTGGCGGCCGGCTTGGGCGCCGCCGGCTCGCGATCGTCCGCGATGATGGAGCGAATCGAGGCGAGAATCTCCTCCATCGACGGCTCGTGCGCCCGCTGCGCGCGGCGCAGGGCCTCGAGGTCGCGTTCGCCGGCATTCGGGTTGGGTGCGTTCATGGTGCCACCGCCTGCGCGCCTCGCGGCGCGCTTCCTTCCTGTTCGCGCCGCACGGCGCTTAGGACCTGGCAGGCGCTCGAAATGCGCGCCGCCCGTCGAAACTGACCGACTCGCTGCGCGGACGCAAGATGGGCGTCCGGCCTTCGACGCCGAAATCGCGCTTCATCCACATCGGCCGATCGTTCGCGTCACTTGCCGTCGGGCGTGCGCAGTCCGATCCACTTGTTCTTGACTTGATCGAAATGGACTCGCGGATCGTATTCGGCGACCGCCAGCCCCAACGTCTTGATCGACAGGCGGCCGACCACGGAGAGCAGCGTGTAGGAATTGACGACCTGATCGTGCTGGGCGGTCACCAACTGCACCCGCGCATTGAGCAGCGTCTGCTGCGCGTTGAGGACGTCGAGCGTGGTGCGCTGGCCGACCTTGGCCTCCTCGCGCACGCCGGCGAGCGCAACCTCGGCGGCTTCGACCTGCGCCCTGGCCGCGCGCAAAATGCCGAGCGAATTCTGGTTCGCGCCCCAGGCGGCGACGACGGCCGCGCGCACATTGTCGCGCTGCAGATCGGTTTGCAGCTCTTGCTGGCTGAGCGTTTCCTTGGCTTGGCGCGTGGCGGCGTAAGTCGCGCCGCCATCATAGATCGGGATCGTGATTTGTCCCATCAGAGACTCGGTGAGCGTCTGACTTCCGACCGCATAGCCGCTGACGTCGAAGCGTTTGCTGATTTGGCCCGTCAGCCCGACCGTCGGATAGAGCGCGCCTTCGCTGATCTTTATGGCGAGCGCGGCGGCGTCGACCCCATGCAGCATCGCCACGATCGCGGGATGTTCGACCTGCGATATCGCCACCGCTTCGGCCATGGATTTCGGCAGTTGTTTGGTCACCGGCGCGGCGGGCGCGAGGCTCTTCGGCTCGTCGCCGATCGCCTTGCGATAATTGGCGAGCGAAGCCTGCAGGTTCGATTGCGCCGTCAGCGCCGTCGCGCGCGCCCCGGCCAGACTGGCTTCCGCCTGCGCCACGTCGGTGCGCGTGACTTCGCCGACGTTGAAACGATCTTGCGTCTGGCGAAGCTGCTCCTGGAGAACTTCGACGTTGTTGCGGTCGAGGTCGAGGATCGCCGTGTCGCGCAGGACATCCATGTAATAGGTGACCGCGCTGAGCAGGACGTTCTGCTCGGTGTTGCGCAGCGTTTCGCGCGCCCCCAGCACGCCGGATTCGGCCTGGCGCACCGAGTTCAGGGTCCGATTGCCGTTCCACACGTTCTGCGTGACGGTCACGCCGTAGCCGCGCGGCCGGGTGCTCAGGTCTTCCGTCGGAAGGCCCGCGCCCAAACCAGAAGCGAGGGTGTTCGAAAGGCCCGCGTCGGTTTCGGCCGACACGGTCGGCAGATAGCCGGAGTTGGCCTTGGGGATGTTTTCATCCGAAACGCGCACCGCGGCGCGCTGCTGATTGATGTCGGGGTTGCTCAGATAGGCCTTGGCGAGCGCGCCGCCGATCGTCTCGGCCTTGGCCGCCGGCGCGACGAGCGCGCCGCACATCGCCGCGGCGATCGCCGCGCGGCGCCAAGTGGAACGCCTTGTCGAACTTTGAAAACAGCCCATCGCAGCCTCTTCGGGACGCCCATAAACTCGACGCCAACCCGACCCCTCGACGACGCCAACGCTTTCTTGCCCCAACGTCAGGCCCGCGCCCCCGCGGCGCGCTGGGGGACGCGGACGCGATTCTGGGGCGCACGCAGCCGTCTACTCTTACAAGCAATTGGGCGTGGTCGGCTACCTCCCGCGTCGCTCCTCGACGCGAAGGGAGAAAGATTTCAACCGACCGTCGCAAACATGCGACACCTGCCCGAGATCGCCCCCGACATCAACCGCCCGCGGCTCGAAGGAGCATGGCCGCCGGATCACATTATCGCGACGGCGGGCGCGCGAGAGCCCCGCCCCTCGAAGCTCAGAAGGCGAAGCTCGGCGCGAGGCGGAACCCCTCGAGCGTCGCCGCGCGCGTTTCGAACAGCGTGCGCCGGCTGATCCCAGCCGCCGATTTCTCAATCAGCACCGCCTCTTGAGCGCCCGGTTGCGCCTCGACGCCGACGAGGCGGCCACCTTCGGCGAGCTGCGCGAACAAGGCTTCCGGCGAGCTCTCGAAGGCGCCGTTTATCAGAATGACGTCGAACGGCCCCTTGTCCGGCGCGCCTGCGGCGAGATCGCCCACGACGACCTCGATCCCGGCGCGATCTTTGAGCGCGCGCCGAGCGGCGTCCGCCCCGCCGGCGTCGGATTCCAGCGCGACGACGCTCGCGCCCATGCGCTCCAGGATCGCCGCGCTGTATCCCGAGCCGCCCGCGACGTCGAGCGCCCGTTCGCCCGGCGCGACCGACGCCGCCTGCAGCAAGCGGGCCAGGGTCAACGGCGCCAGCAGCCGCCGTTCGCTCGAACCCAGCGCGGGCTGGTCGCTGTCGAGATAGGCGAGCGCGGCCTGGCTCGGCGCGACGAAGGATTCGCGCGGCGTGTCGAGAAACGCCCCGAGGACGCTGAGGTCGGTGACGCCGCCGGTCCGCAATTGCCCGTTGACCATGTGGAGGCGCAGCTCGGTCAAAGCCTGCGTCGAAGGAGTGGAAACCATTCGCGTCGCCCTGCTGACTCGCCGGCCATGGCGCATCGCCATCGCCTCGAAGAAACCAAGCTTTGGAGGCCTCGCCCGGAATCGAACCGGGGTGCAAGGATTTGCAGTCCTCTGCGTAGCCACTCCGCCACGAGGCCGTGCCGAAGCGTCTCGCGCGCCGCGGCGAGGCGGCTATAGCAAGTTTCGACGCGCGACGGCAAGGCGCCATTTCGGCGCAACCCCGAACACACGAGACGGCTCAGCGGTGCGACCAGGGCGAATGGCGAGTGAGCGGCAGGGCGAGAAAATAGGCGGCGATCGCGACCAGGCCGACCTTCACCCAAAGTTGCGGTTGCAGCCCTTCGAAAACCGCGTCGCAGGCCAGTGCGCACCACGCCAGCGTCGCCGCGATGGTCAGCGCGCGCGCTTTGACCACGCGCAAGGGATGAACGAAGACCACCGGGGCGAACATCATCGCCGTCGCGATGAGCGTCAGCGCCGCATTCACCTGCCAGGGCGCGCGTAAGACGAAGAGATAGAGCACGAAGACGTTCCACAGCGCGGGAAAGCCGCGAAACCAATGATCCCCGGTCTTCATGCGCGTGTCGGCGAAATAGAGCGCCGAGGCGATGGTGACGAGCAGCCCCATCCAAAAGGCCACCGAGGTCGGCATCAGGTCGGAACGCCAGAGCGCGACCACGGGCACGAGCACGTAGGTGAGGAAATCGACGACCAGATCGAGAATGGCGCCGTCGATCGTCGCGGCCGTTTCGGTGACGCGCGCGGCGCGGGCCAGGGTTCCGTCGATTCCATCGATGAACAGCGCCAGACCCAGCCAGGCGAAGCAGGCGGGGAAATTGCGCTCGATCGCCGCGTAGAGCGCGAGCAGCGCCACCGCGCCGCCGGAGGCGGTGAACACATGAACCGAGAACCCCGCCGCGCGACGGACCGGGATCGCCCTGTTCTCGGTCGTCATGCCGCCTCTCCGAGCTCGTCGAGCCATTGCGGACGGACGCCGAATGCGCGCGCGTTTGCAAATCCGCCCGCCGCTTCGATCCGAAGGCGACCATGAAGGGCCGGCGAAGCGGCGCCGAACGCCGCGAGCCCGGCGTTCGCCTGGACAGCTAGAAAGCACGCATGCCAGAATACGGCAATGGCCGTTTCGCTTTCAGGAGATTCCGAAGACTGCGACGTTTTCGTCGTCGGCGCAGGATTGGCCGGCCTGGCCGCCGCGATCGGGTTCGCCCGGGCGGGGTTCCGCGTCGTCTCCTGCGGCGCGGCCGATCGGCTCGGCCAGGGCCGGACGGTGGCCCTACTCGGCCGCTCGATCGATTTCCTCGAGAGTCTCGCCGTCTGGCGAGAGATCGAGCCTCTCGCGGCGCCGTTCCGCTCGCTGCGGATCATCGACGACACCGGCGCGCTGTTCGCGCCGCGGCCGATCGCGTTCCACGCCGACGAGATCGGCCTCGAGGCGTTCGGCTGGAACGTCGAGAACGCGGCGATGGCCGACGCGCTCGCCGAGGCGGCGGCGAGCGCGGCGAACCTTCGGCGCCTCGATTCGCAGGTCGCGCGCTTCGACTTCGCGCCCGAGGGCGCTCGGCTGCGACTCGCCGACGGTCGGCTCTTCCAGGCGAAGCTCGTCGTCGGCGCGGACGGACGCGGCTCGAGCGCGCGCAAGGCCGCCGGGATCGAAGCGCGAACGCATCGTTATCCCCAGAGCGCGCTGACCGCGCTTCTCGCCCATACGCGCCCGCACGACGATTATACGAGCGAGTTTCACACCCGACAGGGGCCGTTCACCCTCGTTCCCCTGCCCGCAGCGCCGGGCGCCCGATGGCGCTCCAGTCTCGTCTGGGTGATGTCCCACGCCGAGGCGGCGCGGCGCGCCGCGCTCGACGACGAAGCGCTCGCCGGCGAGATCGAGCGCCAGGCGCGCTCGCTGCTCGGCGCGATGCGCGTCGAGGGCGAGCGCGGCGTCTTCCCGATGGCGCGCCAGATCGTGACGCGGCTGACCGCGACGCGCCTCGCGCTGGTCGGCGATGCGGCGCACGCTTTTCCCCCGATCGGCGCGCAAGGGCTCAATCTCGGCCTGCGCGACGTCGAGGGCCTTCTCGAGTCGGCGCGCGAGGCCGCGGACGCCGGCGAGGACATCGGCGGCGAGGCGGCGCTCGCGCGCTACGCCCGCTCGCGCGGCCCCGACATCCTGACGCGCACGAGCGCGGTCGACGCCCTGAACCGCTCGCTCCTCGCCCATTTTGCGCCGATCGACGCGGCTCGCGGCCTCGGCTTGGCCGCGCTGGGCGCGATCGGCCCGCTGCGCCGCTTCGTCATGCGCGAAGGGGTGGCGCCGAGGCTCGGGCGGTGAGACGCGGGCGATTGACAGCCCTCCGGCGTTCGCATCTAACTCTTGCGGCTGAGTCATAAGCTCTCGCCAGGGGATGACCGCGTGTCGGCCGCAGGGAGGAGAACGACGTCTCGTCGCCGAGGGGTCCGCGCGCTGTCGGCGCGCGATTTTCCGCGCCTGGCCGTCTTCTTCGCCGCCTTCGCGCTGTTCGCCCAGCTCATCGCGCCGCCCCACGCCGATAGCCCCTACGCGGGACAGGACACCGCCGGCGTCGTCGAGACGCTGAAGGCGACCTTCGGCGACAGCGCCGTCCTGTGCGCGCACGCCGACGACGGGGCGGCGTCGACCTCCCCCGAGCGCCGGCGCGATCGGCGCCCCGAAAACTGCCCCTTGTGCGGGTTCGCGGCGCAGGCGGTGCTGTTCGTCGCGCCGGCGCCGTCCCTTCCCGAGCGACTCGACATCGGCGCGGCGCCCCTGACGGCGCGCGCTGAGTTCGGCTGGCGGAAGCCCAGGCCGATCGGATTCGCCCAAGCTCGCGCCCCGCCTCTCGAAGTCTGATCCGAATTCGCCGTGCGCCGCACTGAGCGGCGCGCGTTCCCATTCTCCAGGACTTCGAGGCGACATCCCATGACCCCCGCGACTTCACGAGTCGTCGCCGGCGCTATTCTCGGCGCCGCGGCCGCTCTCTCGCTTTCTCCCGCTTATCCCCACGCCGTCTGCGGCGACCGCATCTTCCCCGCCACGCTCGCCATCGACGATCCCGGCGTCGGCGACGAACTGGCGCTGCCGACCCTGACCTACCTCCCGATGAATTCCGGCGGATCGCAGCAGTTCGACGCGACCTTCAGCTACACCAAGACCATCTTCCCCGGCTTCGGGCTGTCGGTTCAGGACGGGCCCACCTGGCAAAACCCCGGCGGTTACGGCTGGGATAGCCTCAACACCGAGGCCAAATACAACTTCCTCTGCCTTCCCGATCACGAATTGATGGCCTCGCTCGGGATGACGATCATCTGGGGCAATACGGGCACGGGGACCCAGGCTACGCCCTACAACACGTACCAGCCGGTGCTCGACGTCGGCAAAGGCTTCGGCGATTTACCCAAGAGCCTGAACATCCTGCGTCCGTTCGCCGTGACGGCCGAACTCAGCGAGAGCCTGCCGGGCCAAGCCTGGACGAACGGCAACCAGAACTCGACGAACCTCAACTGGGGCTTCACCGTCCAATACAGCCTGCCCTTTTACAATTCGCAGGTCGCCGCGATCGACAACGATTTCTTCAAGCATCTGATCCCGCTTACCGAATTCGCCTTCAGCAAGCCGATCTACAATTTTGCGCCGGGAACCAACCAGACGACCGGCACAATTCAGCCGGGCGCGATCTATATGGCTTCCACGTGGCAGTTCGCGCTCGAAGCGATCGTTCCCATGAACAGCGCGAGCGGCCATGGCGTCGGCGTGGTCGGCGAACTGCACTTCTTCTTCGACGACATCTTCCCCGATTCCCTGGGCAAACCGATTTTTGGAGGTAAGTGATGGCTAGCCGTTCGTTCCTGCGCCTCGGCGCTTTTCTGGCTTTCGTCCTCGCCGCCGGCGTGGCGTTCGCGCATGCGCAACTCGACAAGGCCGTTCCCCCGGTCGGCGGCACGGTCACGTCTCCCAACGAAATACGGCTCAAGTTCACCGAAGGGGTGGAGCCGCGCTTTTCCGGCATTGCGCTGGCCGGGGAGGGCGGCGCGGCCGTGCCGCTCGGTGCGCCCGGCGTCGATCCCGCCGACAACAGCGTCCTGATCGCCAAGGTCGCCAAGACCTTGCCGCCGGGGGTCTACACCGTGACCTGGCACGCCGTGTCGGTCGACACCCACAAGACGCAGGGCAGCTTCAGCTTCACCGTGAAGCCCTGAGCGGCTTTGCTTCAAGAGGATCCGCAGGAGATGCAAATGAATCGCTTCCATGCCGCCTGTCTGGCGCTGGCGCTCGCGCTGAGCGCGGTCCCCGCCCTCGCCCAGGACATCAAGGCGGGCGACCTGACGATCGAAAAGCCCTGGGCGCGCGCGACGCCGAAGGGCGCCCAGGTCGGCGCCGGCTATCTCGAGATTCGCAACGACGGCGCCGCGCCGGACCGGCTGACCGGCGGCTCCGCCGATTTCGCCGGCGTCGAAATCCATGAAATGACGATGCAAGGCGCCGTCATGAAGATGCGCGAGTTGAAAGACGGCCTGGCGATTCCCGCCCACGGCGCAGTGAAGCTCACGCCGGGCGGCTACCACATCATGTTCACGGACCTGAAGCGCCCGCTCGTCAAGGGCCAGAGCGTCAAGGCGACGTTGACCTTCGAACACGCCGGCGCCGTCGCGGTCGATTTCGCGGTGCAAGGCGTCGGCGCCGCCGGCCCCGCCGGGGACATGAAAGGGATGAAGATGTGAGGCCGGCGCGCGCCGCCTTCGCGGACGGCGAATAGGGGGAAGCCATGGAAGGCGCGCTCGCGCTATGCCGCTTCGCGCATTTCCTGTCGGCGATGGCTCTCTTCGGCATGAGCCTCTATGTGCGGCTGCTGGCGCCGCCCGACCTCGCGCGCGCCCTCGCGCCCGCCGCGCGGCGCGTCGCGGCGGTCGCGATCCCGCTCGCCGCGCTCAGCGCCCTCGCCTGGCTCGCGCTCGAAGCGGCCTCGATGAGCGATTCCTGGAGCGGCCTCGTCGACGCCGACGCCCTCCAGGGCGTCCTGACGGACACCGCGTTCGGCGCGGTCTGGCAGGGGCGGCTCGTCATCGCGGTCGCGCTGCTCGTCGCGCTGGGGTTTCGCCGGCACGGTGCGTCGAGCCTGACGCTCGCCCTCTCGGGGCTGTTACTGGCGAGCCTCTGCCTGGTCGGACACGCCTCGATGCAGCACGGCGGCGTCGGCGCGCTCCATCGCGCCAACCACGCGCTCCATCTGCTCGCGACTGGCGCCTGGCTCGGCGGCCTTCTCCCCTTCGTTCTTTGTCTGAAGGCCTATCGCGATCCGGCGCTACGCCGCGACGCGGTGAGCGCGATGCGGCGATTTTCCTTCTGGGGCCAGTTCGACGTCGCGCTCGTCGTGCTGACCGGCGCCGTCAACATCGCCCTGACCAGCGGCGCGCCGCCGTTTCCGCCGACTACTCCCTACCGCGCGCTGCTGTGCGTGAAGATCGCGCTCGCAGCGGCGATGATTGCGATCGCTCTCGTCAACCGCTACGCGCTGGCGCCGCGCCTCAAACCGGACGCTCCCGCGCTACGCATCCTGATGCGGACCAGTCTCGCGGAAGTCGCGCTTGGCGCGACGGTCGTCGCGCTGGTGAGCGTATTCGCCCTGCTCGACCCGTTCTAGGCCCGTTCGATGCGGATGACCTGCGGCTTGTCCTTGACCACCCCGTCGGCGACCGCCAGCGCCAGGGCCTCGCGGATCGACGTTTCCGTCGTCGCGTGGGTGATCAGCACGACGGGCGCGATGTCGGTCGACGGGGCGCCCTTGGCGGGGCGCTTCTGCATGATCGCCTCGAGCGAAATCTTGCGATCGCCCATGCGCGTGGCGATCACCGCCATCGAGCCCGGGCGGTCGACGACGGCGAGACGGACGTAATAGCCGCCTTCGTGGCGCTGCATCGGGACGCGTTCGGCGTCCTCCAGGGCCTCGACCGGGCGGCCGAACGCCGGCCCGTAGTCGCCGCGCGCAACGTCGACGATGTCGGCGGCGACCGCCGAAGCGGTGGCGTCGCCGCCGGCCCCCGCGCCCACCAGCGTCAGCGCGCCGATCGCGTCGCCGTCGATGGTCACCGCGTTGAGAACGCCCATGGTCTGCGCCAGCGGCTCGGACTTGGCGACCATGGTCGGATGGACGCGCTGCTCGACCCCCATCTGGGTGCGCTCGGCGACGCCGAGAAGTTTGACGCGGTAGCCCAGTTCGTCGGCCGCGGCGAGGTCGGCGAGGGTGATCGTCTGGATGCCCTCGATCGAAACGGCGTCGGCGTCGATCTTGGCGCCGAACGCCAGCGAGGCGAGGATGGCGAGCTTGTGGGCCGAATCGAAGCCGCCGATGTCGAAGGTCGGGTCCGCCTCGGCGTAGCCGAGCCGCTGCGCGTCGGCGAGGCAGACGTCGAACGGCAGCCCGTCGGTCTCCATGCGCGACAGGATATAGTTGCAGGTGCCGTTCAAGATGCCGGAGACGCGGCGAATCGCGTTGCCCGCCAAGCCCTCGCGCAGCGTCTTGACGACGGGAATCCCGCCGGCTACCGCGGCTTCGAACGCCAGCGCCACGCCTTTGGCTTCGGCGAGCCGGGCCAGTTCGAGGCCATGGGCCGCAATCATCGCCTTGTTGGCGGTGACGAGCGGCACGCCACGCTCGAGAGCGGTCTTCGCCGACTCATAGGCCGCGCCGTCGGCGCCGCCGATCAACTCGACGAAGACGTCGATATCCCCTTGCGCGAGGGATCTCGCATCGTCGTAAAAAGCCGCGCCCAGCAGATCGAGACCGCGATCGCGCCGACTGAGGTCGCTGACCCCGACGAGCGTGATTTCGCGACCCGTGCGCGCGGCCAGATCGGCGCGCCGGCGCCCCAACAGCCTGACCAGCGCGGAACCGATGGTTCCGAGCCCTGCGACGCCGACGCGCAGAGGTTTCGTCATTCGATCGACGCCCCACCGAAAAAGCCGAGTTTATTAATTCTAGGCTCTCTTGCCCGAATTGTCTCCGGCGATCAACCGAAGCTTCAGCGGTAGCGCTCGATCGCGCTCTTGGCCTTCTTCTTACGCTCCTTGCGCGCGGCGTAGCGGGCGTCGCGATCGAGCTTGCGCTCGTATTCGAGCTTGGCTTCCTCCTCGCGACGAGCCGCATCGGCGGCTTCACGCGCCAGGGCCTCGAGGCGCAGCGCCTCCTGGCGCCCCGCTTCCTCGCCGGCGCGGCGCGCCGCTTCCGCCGCCTCGGCCTCGGCCTTGCGCTTCAGCCGCTCGGCCTCGCGCTCGGCGCGCGCTTCGAGAATCGCGCGGCGCTTGGCCTCGCGTTCGACGACGGCGGGATCGTTGGGATCGTATTTCGGGCGGGAAAGAAATTTCTCGGCCAGCGCCTTGCGGGCCTTGGCGGCGGCGGCCTGACGATCGAGGAAATTATTGCTATTCAGAAACGACATTGCTTCCCTTGAGGATTGTTTCGTTGCGCGCGCTCATGCCACAAACCGGACAAGACGGCAATGCTTTTCGCCGCATTGCAGCAATGCGGCGCGCCGCTGGCTTTCGTCGGCCGCGTCCGCGAGGGCGCCGAGTCGAGCTGGACGCGTGACGCGTCGGGGCCCGTGTAATAAGACAAGGCGATCGCTCCGATTCGAGGCGTTCTCGAACGAGCGAAGCGACGGGCGAACCTGCCGATGACGAACGCGAACTCGAACTGCCTCACCCCGCGGCATCTGCAGCTCTTCGGGGCCATCGTGCAATGGTTCGCGCACTACGAATTGCTGATGCAGGACGTCATGGCGACGGTCGCCGGCTGCGACGCCGCCGCCGTCATGCTGCTGACCCGCCGCCTCGATTTCGCGACCAAGCGCCAGATTCTGCTCGACCTGCTTCGTCACCGGCCGGTTGCGTTGGATCAGTTCGACCGCATTCGCGGCTATCTCGTCATACCCGACAATTTGACGCCGTTGCGCGACAACATCACGCATTCCGCGTGGAAGCCCGGCGCCACCGCGACCGGCGTGCAGCCGAACTGGATTCTGCGCATCCCCCCGAGCGTCAAGCCCGCTCGGGGGGCTCCGGCGACGGCGGGAGCCTACGTCGAGGACGACGAAGACCGAATCGAATACACGCTCGACGATCTCGTCCTGGTCGTCGAGAGTCTCGCGGGAAACTACGCGTTGTTCCAGGCCTACCTCAGGCAGGTCGATCTCGTCCGCGGGCGGGATTGAGCGGCGGTCCCTCGGGCGCGATTCGCCAGTCTGGGGTAAGGTCCGATCGCTATCGCTTAAGTCGACTCGCGAAACGGCCGCGCGCGTTGCGGCGACGGCGCGGGAAGCGGGCTTCGGATCGTGCGGTTCCGTCCAGGACGGCGGCGTCGTGTTTCTGTCGCATGGCGTCGAGGTCGACGAAACGGGGAAGGATCGATCCACCTACATCCGTAAGAGGGCTGCGAGATGGTGTTTCAGCGCTTCAGGCGATTGGTCGCGTCCCCCTCGAAGGCGCCGCGATTCGGCCGGCCGGCCAATGCGGCCAAGGCGATCGACCCTCGCGAATACGCCGCCCGCTTCATCGAGCACATGGTCGTGGCGATGTTCGTGCTCGATCACGAGGGGCGCGTCATCGTCTGGAACGAGGCGTGCGCGCGCTTGACCGGGCTCCCGGCCTCGAAGGTGCTCGGCACCAAGGATCACTGGAAGGGTTTTTATCTCGCCGCGCGCCCGTGCCTCTCCGATCTCGCGCTCGAAGGCGGCGAAGCGAAGATCGGCACGCTCTACGCCGCGCAACGTCAAGCCCAACAGGGCGACAGGGAGGACGGACGGCTGCGGGCCGAGAACTGGTGCGATTTGCCGCGCGGCGTGCGCGTCTATCTCGCGATCGACGTCGGCCCGATTCGCGACGATAACGGCAAAGTCATCGCCGTGGTCGAAACTCTCCAGGACGTGACGTCGCAGAAAGAGGCGGAAATGGCCATGGCGGCGGAGCGCGAGGAACAGGTCCAGCGCCTCGAAACCGTCCGCTCCGCGCTCGGCGCCGGCCTGTCGCAACTGGCGAACGGCGATCTCGTCTCCCGGGTCGAGACCCGGCTGCACGAAGGCGCCGAACAGTTGCGGCTCGACTTCAACAACGCCGTCGAGGCTTTGCGCAAGACGCTGGCGACGATCGTCGCGGCGGCGCAGCAGATCCGCGGGGGAACCGAGGACATTTCGACGGCGACGTCCGATCTTTCGAAACGGACCCAGCACCAGGCCGCCAACCTCGAGAGAACGGCGACGGCGGTCGCTCAGATCACCGGAACGGTCGAGAAGACCGCGGAGGTCGTCAAGCGCGCGCGCGTCGTGGTCTCGACCGCCAAGGTCGACGCCGAAAAAAGCGGCACCGTCGTTCGCCAGGCGATGGAAGCCATGGGCGGCATCGAAAAATCGTCGAAGCACATCGGCCAGATTATCGGCGTCATCGACGAGATCGCGTTCCAGACCAATCTCTTGGCCTTGAACGCGGGGGTCGAGGCGGCGCGCGCCGGCGACGCCGGCCGGGGCTTCGCCGTGGTCGCCTCCGAAGTGCGCGCGCTGGCGCAACGCTCGGCCGAAGCCGCCAAGGAAATCAAAGGACTGATTTCCTCGTCGACGGCGCAAGTCGACCTCGGCGTCGATCTGGTGGCCCAGACCGGCCAGGCGCTGGAGCGGATCGTGGCGCAGGTCGTCGAGATCGACAACGTGGTGTCCAACATCGCCGCCAGCGCCCAGGAGCAGGCGACGGGCCTGCGACAGGTCGACGCCGCGGTGAAGCAAATGGATCAGGCGACCCAGCAGAACGCCGCGATGGCCGAGGAGACGACGTCGTCGGCGCGCTCGCTGGCCGAGGAGACGGAGCAATTGGGCCGACTGATCGGGCGCTTCCAGATCGGCGCGGCCGCGCCGTCCGCCGCTCGCGCGGCGCCGCAAAGGCCGGCGTCGCGCGCGGTCCGCGCCGCGGCGCGCTGAGCGGCGGGGCCGCGGCCTCGACGACGCGACGGCGGCGCACGCCCGTGCGGTAAAATGTCGCATCTCACGCTCGCATTGAGGTATTGCCATTTCATCCAGTGGCGCACTATTTCACGGCCGCGAAGTGGACACCCGCAATGATCCACTCGCATCGCAGAGCGCGCCGCGTACCGTACCGTGCTAGAGCCCGCAGCCTTGCGCTGCGGGCGTTTTTCTGTCTGGCGATCGATACGGCATGCCGCCGGCGCGCCGCGATCGCAGGGCCGCGCGCCTTGGGCCATCCGCTCCGATAATCGAAAGCGCGTCGACGTCTCGACCGTCCTTGCCGACCAGAGGCCCGCGATCGAAGACGTCGACGAAGGCGTTTGGATCGTCGGATTCGTGCGCTGCGATCTCGGCTTCGTCGATCCGGAGCAGACAACCTCGACAGCCCGTTCGCCCGAGGTTGCCACCCGTGTCTCAGCTCCGGACAGAGGCAAGATTGGTCGGAGTGGCGGGATTCGAACCCACGACCCCTTGTCCCCCAGACAAGTGCGCTAACCGGGCTGCGCTACACTCCGACGACGCGCCTTATAGGCAAGGCGGGCGGCGCTGGCAATGCTCGGGCGTGCAATCGCCGAGCGACTAGAGCGCGTCTTAAGAAAAGTGGGAACCGGTTTTCCGATAAAGACGCGCGCCACGAAGAACTTCGAGCCGATCCCGATTCCATCGAAACGGGATCGGCTCTAATGCGCGCGCGCCTGGGCGAGAACTCTTTCCGCCTCGCGCAGATCGGCCAGGATGGCGCGCAACGCCGCCAGATCCGCCGTCGACAGCCGATCGGGGCTCGGCGCCGAAGGCGCGTCGTCGACCCCCTCGCGCGGCGGGTCGGCGCGCGCCGGCTCGGTCCGTTGGCGCGCGACGCTGCGGGCGAGCCCTGGGACGCCCTGCTCGCGCAGCAGTTTCTGCACGCCCTTGATCGTGTAGCCTTCGCCGTAGAGAAGCTCCTTGATCGCGCGCAGGAGTTCGACGTCGTCGGGCCGATAGTAGCGCCGTCCGCCGCCGCGCTTGAGCGGCTTGATCTGGGGAAAGCGCGTTTCCCAGAAGCGCAGCACGTGCTGCGGCAGGTCCATGTCTTCCGCGACTTCGCTGATGGTGCGAAAAGCTTCAGGGCTCTTGTCCATGCCGTTCGGATCGCGTCGCCGCGGCCCCCTCCCCTCAGCTCGGCCGGTCGGCGCCGTTGGGCTGGCCGTTGATGCGCGACTTCAACACGTTGGAAGGCTTGAAGACCATCACGCGGCGCGGCAGGATCGGCACTTCCACGCCGGTCTTCGGATTGCGCCCGATGCGTTGGCCTTTCGAGCGCACGACGAAGGAGCCGAACGAGGAGAGCTTCACGGTCTCCCCGCGCGCGGCCGCGTCGCAGATCTCGTCGAGAACGGCTTGAACCAGTTCCGCCGACTCGGTGCGCGACAGGCCGACGCGATTGTAGACGACTTCGGACAAGTCGGCGCGGGTGACGGTCCGCCCGGACGCACGGTCGCTCTTTGCTACGGACATGACACCCCCAGTATGTTCATGACCGCGAACGCCGTGCTGACCTTGCCCGCGAGGCGCCAGCGCGATTGGCTCCAAAGAACGATTGAACGCCGCGATCCGAACAGCGAGGTTACACCAAAAGCGGCGCGAGAGGAAAGCCGTTTGCCGCCGCCTCGCCGTTCGACGACGCACGAGGCGTCACGCTTCGCCTGGGAAAGCCCGACATCGGCCGTAGCGTTCGGGCGCGGAGCCTGCTACGCGGACTCGGCCCCGGCGCAACGGTGAAAGTCTTTTCAGGAAAACGCATGAGTCCTTCGCCCGAAACACCCGCCGGCCGCGTCGCGCTCGTAACGGGCGCGTCGCGCGGCATCGGCCGAGCCGTCGCGCTCGCTCTCGCCGCCACGGGCGCCCATGTCGTCGCCCTGGCGCGAACCCAGGGCGCGCTCGAAGAGCTCGACGACGCGATCCGCGCGCTGCGGCCGCAGGCCGAGAATCCCGCGACCCTTGTTCCCTGCGATCTCAGCGATCACGCGGCGATCGACCGGCTCGGCGAAGCCCTCTACCGTCGCTGGGGCCGCCTCGACGTCCTCGTCGGCGCCGCCGGCGCGCTCGGCCCCCTGTCGCCGCTGCATCACGTCGACCCCAAGCAATGGGATGAGGTCTTCAGCCTCAACGTCACCGCCAACTGGCGCCTGATCCGCGCGCTCGATCCCTTGTTGCGTCAATCTCCCGCCGGCCGCGCAGTCTTCGTCACCTCCGCGGCGGCGAGCCGCGCGGAGCTGCGCGCCTATTGGGGCCCCTACGCGGTCTCCAAGGCGGCGCTCGACGCGCTCGCCCGCACCTACGCCGCCGAGACCGTCAACACCTCGGCGATCCGCGTCATGCTGGTCAATCCCGGCCCCTTGCGCACGCGCATGCGCGCGAGCGCGATGCCCGGCGAGGACCCGCAGAGCCTGCGCACGCCCGAAGAGCTCGCCCCGAAGATCGTCGCGCTGTGCTCGCCCGATTGGCGCGAAACCGGCAAGCTCTACGATTTTCCGCACGACCGGGTGATGAGCTTCGCCCCGCCCGCGTGAGGGCGGGAGCCATTGCGTCGACGCGCCGATACCCCCGCACGACGGCCGGCCGGCGCCGGAATTGGAAGATCGGCGGCCTCTCCTTGCCGAGCTTGCGAGCCCGGTCGGGAACGGGCGTGGAATGGGCGCAGTCCACCACTTCGTCGTCTTTCCCGTTCCTATCGCGGGCCCTGAGACAAGGCCAGGCGCACGCCAAAGCCGATCAGCAGCGAGGCGAAGACCCATCGCTGCAGCGCCTGTACGAACGGATGACGCGCGAGCCGCCGGCCGAGCGCCGCGCCCGCGCCGACGTAAACGAGATCGAACGCGACGCCGACGCCGACGAGGACCACTCCCAAGAGGAGGAATTGCCCCGGCGCGCTCCCATGCTCCGGCCGAATGAATTGTGGCAGCAGCACCGAGCAGAACAGCAGCGCTTTGGGATTGAGGAGGTTGGTCAGGAGGCCGCGACGGGCGGCGGCCGGATAGGATCGCGCCACGCCGCCGGTCCGATTCGCCGCCCGTTCCGGCAGGAGGGACCGAGCGCGATAGATTCCGACGCCAAGCCATATGAGATAGGCCACACCGGCAAGACGCACGATCTCGAACGCCCACGGGGCCGTCCTGAGCAAGGCGGCGAGCCCGATCGCTGCAAGGAACACATGGACGGTGCGCGCGAGGGCGAGCCCGATCGCGGCCGCGATCGCGTGCGCTCGCCCTTGCAGAGCGCCGGTTTGCAGGATCAGCACCATGTCCGGCCCAGGGACCAGATAAGCGACGGCGAGCGCGCCGACGAACATCCAGAGATCAGCCATGCGCCGGCCCGTCCGCTTCCTCGTTTCCGCAATGGAACTCTAGCGCCGGATGCGCTGGCGTGTCCTTGCGAATTGTGCTTTGAATCGTCATCAAATTGGCATATCGCGCCAATCAATGAGCCTACTTTCCCATTAGGATGCCATGATGAAGCTGGATTCGATAGACCGCCGGATTCTGGCCGCGTTGCAGCGGGACGCCCGACTGACCAACGTGCAACTCGCGGACGAAGTCGGCCTTTCGCCATCGCCATGCCTGCGTCGGGTTCGGATTCTGGAGAAAGCCGGCGTGATCGGCGGCTATCACGCGAGACTCGATCGCGGCGCCGTGGGTCTCGGATTGACCGTATTCGTGGGCATCAAGGTCGAGCGTCACCATGACGAGCCGGCGGCGGCGTTCCGCAAGGCGGTGCGGGAGTTGCCGGAAGTCGTCTCTTGCCATCTGGTGTCGGGCGAGGCCGATTTTCTGTTGGAGGTCGTCGTTCCGGATCTCGCCGGCTACGAACGCTTCCTGACCGGAACGCTGCTCAAACTGCCCGGCGTCAGCGACATCCGCAGCAACTTCGCGATCCAGACCGTGAAGCCTCAGGGTTCGCTTCCGCTGGATCATCTGCCGAACGGGCAAACGTCGCCAAACTCCTGATATTCTCGATACGGGCTTCACCGTCGAGACGGCGCGGCTATCCCCGCGGCGACGCTTGCTTGCGAGTGCCCCCTCTTCGCGGCCGGCCCTTGCAGCCGCCCGAGCTCCGTCGCCCCGCCGCGAAGGGAAATTCCAGGTGGCGCGCAGCCGATTTTCCTTGCGCTTCGCCCGCGCTCGTCTATAAGCCGCGCGACCGAAGCGTCCCGCTGGGGGCTGAACGGAAGGCCGTGGCCGAACCTCAACGGTTCGGGCGCGGCAGGGCGAAAAGCCCGGCTTCCCGTGTTCCCGCCTTCGAACGATCCGCCTCGAGCCTTTCCAACGGGCTCGAAGGGCTCAGCGTGGGGCGCCTCGCAACACGGCTAAGGAAAGGCTCACCATGGCTCTCTACGAGCATGTCTATCTGGCGCGTCAGGACGTGACCGCGCCGCAAGTCGAAGCGCTGACCGAACAGCTCAAGTCCACCATCGCCGCCAACGGCGGCTCGGTCTCCAAGGTCGAGGCGTGGGGTCTCAAATCGCTGGCGTTCCGCATCAAGAAGAACCGCAAGGCCTATTTCACGCTGATGAACATCGACGCGCCGCCGGCGGCGATCGTCGAATTGGAGCGTCAGCTCGGCCTCAACGAAGACGTCATCCGTTATCTCACGCTGCGCGTCGACGAGCACGAAGTCGCGCCGTCCGCGATGCTGCGCAAGCGCGAGGACGGCGAGCGCGAGGAGCGCGGCGGACGCGGCCCGCGCGGCGACCGCCCGGACCGTGGCGATCGTTCCGATCGTGGCGAGCGTCCCGAGCGTCCCCGTCGTCCGCGTGACGACGCCCAAGCTGGAGCATTCTGATGGCGACCGCGCCCCGCCGCCCCTTCTTCCGCCGCCGCAAGTCCTGCCCGTTCACCGGCGCCAATGCTCCCAAGATCGACTACAAGGACACGCGCCTGCTGTCGCGCTACATTTCCGAACGCGGCAAGATCGTGCCCTCGCGCATCACCGCGGTCTGCGCGGCCAAGCAGCGCGAACTCGCCCAGGCGATCAAGCGCGCGCGCTTCCTGGGCCTGCTGCCCTACGTCATTCGTTGACGAACGCCGGCGCGCGCCCGGCGCGCCGCGACGATCAAGACGTCCCGCGCCGGCGATTTCCGTGCGGGTCGAGTTGGGAATGGCGGGCCGCGCCCGCCTCTCCCTAACCGCTTCGAACCGCGGGACAGCGTGAACGTCATGGTGAACCGAATTGGCGTCCCGGTCGGCGCCGGCCTCGCCTCCGCTCTGTTGTTCGTCGTCACCATGAAGGGGACGGCGATCGCCATGGCGCTGGCCTATCTCGCGCCGCTGCCGATCATGATCGCCGCGCTCGGCTGGGGCGCCCTCAGCGGCGTGTTGGCCTGCGCCATCGCCTGCGCCGGCGTCGCGGTCGTCGTCGAACCGCTTTCCGGCCTCTTGTTCGCTCTGACCATCGCCCTGCCCGGCTGGGCGCTCGCCTCGTTCGCGATTTCGCCCGGCGCCCGGCTTCCCTGGCGCAGGGGCGCCGCGCCGCCGTCGGAATGGACGTCGGTCGGCGCGATCGTCACCCTCGCCGCCGCGCTCGGCGCCCTCGTCAGCCTGGGCGCGCTCGTCGCGCTGGTCGTGATCTACGGCGGCTACGAGAAGGGCCTGCAGTCCTTCGCCGAGGCGCTCGAACCGGCGATCGAGGAGGCCGCCGGCGGGGCCGCGCTCCTGCCCGAGGGCGAAACCGCGCGCGACCTGGCGCTGAGCCTCGTGCGCCTTGCGCCGGCCGCGATCGCGGGATCGACGCTGTTGATGTTCTGCGTCAATCTCTACGCGGCCGCGCGCTCGGCGGCGTTGTCGCATCGCTTGCGCCGTCCGTGGCCCGATCTGCCCACCCAATTCGTCCTGCCGCCGGCGCTCGCCGCGCTCGCCCTCGCCGCGCTGGCGCTGGCCTTCGCCCTGCCCGCGCCGGCGAGCCAATTCGCCTGGATCGTCGCGGGCGCCCTCGGCGCCGCCTTCGCGCTGCAGGGGCTGGCCGTGCTGCACGCGCTGTCGCGCGATCTGCCGCTGCGCCCCTGGCTGCTCGCGGCGCTCTATGTCTGCTGCTTCATCCGCTCGAACTGGATCTTGCCGGCGATCGCCATCCTCGGCCTGATCGAGAGCTTCGCGTCGCTGCGCGCCCGCGCGGCGGCGAGCAAATCGAAAGTGTGAACCCCGACCGCGGGTCGATCAAAGGAGAATGTCATGGAAGTGATCTTGTTGGAGCGCGTCGCCAAGCTCGGCCATATGGGCGACACGGTGCGCGTGAAGGACGGCTTCGCCCGGAACTTCCTGCTGCCGCGCGGCAAGGCCTTACGCGCCACCGAAGCGAACAAGAAGAAGTTCGAGAGCCAGCGCGCCGATCTCGAAGCGCGCAACTACGAACTCAAGAGCGACGCCGCCGAAAAGTCGGCAATCCTCGACGGCAAGAGCTTCATCATCATTCGCCAGGCCGGCGAAACCGGGCAGCTCTATGGCTCGGTTTCGGCTCGCGACATCGCGGAGGCGATCACCGCCGCCGGGTTCCCCACCCATCGCAACCACATCTCGCTGCTGCACCCGATCAAGGCGCTCGGCCTGCACAAGACGCCGGTTCATCTCCATCCCGAGGTCGAGGCCAACGTGACGATCAACGTCGCGCGCTCACCCGAACAGGCGGAACGCCAAGCCAAGGGCGAGGATCTCACGGTGCGCGAGGAAACCTCGATGGACGATCTCGGCCTCGAGGTCGGCAAGGCCCTGGCCGACGCCGGCCCCGGCGAAAGCATGTCGCGCGAGTAAGGGCGAGTCGCGCGTTCCGCGCTCAGGCGAAGCGGAATTCGCTGACGTGGCGGTATTCGCTGTCGGGGCGCAGCACGCAAGGGCTGAAATGGCGCCGATTGGGCGAATCCGGGAACGCCTGCGGCTCCAGGCAGAGGCCGGCGTGCGCGCCGTAATGCGCGCCCTCGAGGCCCGGCGCCGGGCAATCGAGCTTCGCCGCGTCGTAGACCTGCACGCCGGGCTCCGTGCTGTGCAGCTCCAGCGTCAGGCCGTTCGCCGGCGAGCGCAGCTTGGCGATCGGCGCGAGCCCGGTTTCGTCGAGCACATGCGAGGCGACGAAATTCGTGTCGTAGGCCTGCCCCGAGGCGTGGCGGATCGGCCGCGCCTGGCGAAAGTCGTAGGGCGTGCCCGCGACCGAGCGGATTTCGCCGGTGGGGATCAGCTCGGCGTCGGTCGGCGTGTAGAAATCGCTGACCAGCGTCAATTCGTGGTCGCGCACGTCGGACGAGCCGTCGAGATTGAAATAGGCGTGCTGGGTGAGGTTGACGATCGTCGGCCGGTCGCATTGTGCGCCGAGCTCGACGCGTAGGGTCGCGGGCTCGATGAGCCGGTAGACGCAGGTCGCGGTCAAGGCGCCGGGAAAGCCGGCGTCGCCGTCGGGCGATTCGAGGGTGAGCGTGACCGAGGACGCGTCGACGCTTCCCAGTTTCCATATTTTCCGGCCGAAGCCGTTCGGTCCGCCGTGCAGCGTGTGCTTTTCCTCCGGCTTGCGCTCCAACTCATAGAGGGTCCCGTCCAACGCGAACCGGCCGTTGGCGATGCGGTTGGCGAAGCGGCCGGGAACCGCGCCGAAACTGGGGGAATGCTCGAGATAGTCGCCGATCGTGTTGAGCCCCAGCGTCACGCGCTGCGGGCCTCGCGCCGAGGGAACGACGAGGTCGCGCAGCACCGCGCCCCAACTGAGAATCTTGGCGCTCGCCCCCGCCTTCGACGCGATCGCGATCTCGAAGACCGCCGCCTCGCCGATCTCGCCGAACAGATGCACGCTCATCGATTCCCCCCTGGCGGGCGACGCCCGCGCTCATGATCCCTCATCGCGCCGACCGCCGTCGCGCCGTCCGTTCACGCCAGATGGGCGCGCGCGGCGGCGAATACGGCGCGAAACATCGCCGGCGTCAGCACGCCGGTGTTCGTGTTGTAGCGCGAACAATGATAACTATCGAACAGGACGAAGGCCGCGCCGTCGAGCGCGTGGCGCGCGCCGTGGGCGAAGGACAATCGCGCGGGCTTGAGATCGAGCGCGCGCGCCACGCTGTCGTGGGCGATCCGCCCGAGGGCGACGATCGCCTTAAGGCGCGGCAGGCTGCGGATCGCGCGGGAAAGATAGGGCCGGCACGCGGCGATTTCCGCCGGCGTCGGTTTGTTCTCGGGGGGGACGCAGCGCACCGCGTTGACGATCGCGCAATCGCGCAAGACGAGCCCGTCGTCGGGCCGCCGGTCGTAGACGCCGCGCGCGAAATCGAATTCGAGCAGCGTCGCATAAAGGAGCTCGCCGGCGCCGTCGCCGGTGAACGGTCGCCCCGTGCGATTGGCGCCACGCAAGCCCGGCGCCAGGCCGACGACGAGCAGGCGCGCTTGCGGGTCGCCGAAGGATTCGACCGGCGCGTTGCGCCAGTCGGGATAGGCGGCGCGATTGGCGGCGCGAAATCGCGCCAGCCGCGCGCAGGCCTGGCAATCCGAGGGGGGACTGGCGTCGAAGGCCACGACGCGCGCGCCGGCTAATCGCGCGTAACGTCGTCGGCGGGCTGCTGCTGGCTCGGCGCGAACGAACCCTGGCGCCTGGGCTCGCTCATGCGCGCCGCCCGCTCGCCGGGATCGCGGCCGATACGCGCCATCAGTTGCGTCAGGTCGACGAATTCGTCGGCCTGGCGGCGCAACTCGTCGGCAACCATCGGCGGCTGGGTGGCGACGGTCGAAACGACGGAGACACGCACGCCCTGACGCTGCACCGCCTCGACGAGCGAGCGGAAATCGCCGTCGCCGGAGAACAGCACCATCTGGTCGATATGCGGCGCCATTTCCATCGCGGTGACCGCGAGCTCGATGTCCATGTTGCCCTTGACCTTCCGGCGTCCGGCCGAATCGACGAATTCCTTGGTCGGTTTGGTGACGACGGAATAGCCGTTGTAATCGAGCCAGTCGACGAGCGGCCGGATCGACGAATATTCCTGATCGTCGACCAGGGCCGTGTAGTAGTAGGCGCGAATGAGCCGGCCCTTGGCCTGGAATTCCTTTAGCAGGCGCTTGTAATCGATATCGAAGCCGAGCGACTTGGCGCTGGCGTAGAGATTGGCGCCGTCGATGAAGAGGGCGATGCGTTCCTGTTCCGGCATGGTCTCGATCATTTCGTGGCTGGAAAGAATCTGAAATTCAACAAGAGCATAGATAGACGGCCGGGCGCGCCGCGCAACCTCGCGGCGAAAAAATACGTCGGCGCGACGCGCGGCGGGCGCGGCGGGAAAACTCGCCGCTGCTGAATTCTCGACTCGCGGCAGTTTATGCCGCGCAGAAGGATTTTACCAAGAATATCCGCCGCGATCCCGGCGCCACGGCCGGCGTCCGGGCGCGCGCGACGGCGCCGACTCGTCGCCGCTTCATTGTGCGGCGTTGCGGCCTACGCTATGCCTCTTTCGCGAGACGTCGAGGGTCCGGCGAGCGGCGCCGGGCCTCGGGAACGGCGACGCCGAGGGGGACGACGATGAAGCTGGTTCGTTACGGAAGGCCGGGCAAGGAAAAGCCGGGCCTCATCGACGCCGCCGGCAAGCTGCGCGCCTTGAGCGAAATCATCGACGACATCGATGGCGAAACGCTTTCGCCGCGCGTTCTGTCGCGGCTCGCCAAGATCAAGCCGGAGTCGCTGCCGGCGGTGCGCGGCAAGCCGCGCCTGGGGCCGTGCGTCGGCAAGGTCGGCAATTTTCTCGCCGTCGGCCTGAATTACGCCGACCATGCCGCCGAATCGGGCATGCCGATCCCCAAAGAGCCGATCCTGTTCACCAAGGCCCCGTCGTGCATCGTCGGCCCCAACGACGACGTGGTGATTCCCAAGGGATCGGAGAAGACCGACTGGGAGGTCGAACTGGCGATCGTCATCGGCTCGCGCGCCAGTTACGTCGGCGAACGCGACGCGCTGGCGCACGTCGCCGGCTATTGCATCTGCAACGACGTCTCCGAGCGCGCCTTCCAACTGGAGCGCGGCGGCGGGCAATGGATCAAGGGCAAGGGCTGCCCGACCTTCGGACCGCTCGGACCGTGGCTGGTCACCGCCGACGAGATCGCCGACCCGCAGAAGCTGTCGATGTGGCTCGACGTCAACGGCGAGCGGATGCAGAGCGGTTCGACCGCGACGATGATCTTCGGCGTGCGCACGCTGGTCTCGCACGCCTCGCAATTCATGATCCTGGAGCCGGGCGACGTCATCACGACGGGCACCCCTCCGGGCGTCGGCATGGGCAAGAAGCCGCCGCGCTTCCTCGAGCCCGGCGACACCATCTCGCTCGGCGTCGACGGCCTGGGACAGCAGGCGCAGCGCGTGATCGCCTGGAGCCGGAGCGCCTGAGCCGCGATGAGGGCGATGAAGTCGGCGATCGGCGCGTTTTTCGCCGCGCTCTACGCGGCCGCGTTCGGCGCGGCCTATGTCGACTACCTCGACAAGACGGGGCAATGGCTGGCCGACATCTGGCTGGTCCTCGTCGCCCTGCCCTTCACGATCGCGATGCGCTGGCTCGCCGGCGGCTCGTTCGATTTCTCCGGCGACGCGACGGCCAAGGTGATCGCCGCGGCGGCGTTCTGCTGCGCCCTGGCCTATTGCGCCGGCGCCATCGTCGAAGCCGTCTTGCGCGCTGTTTTTCGTTTTGCGACAAGCGGTTGGCGCAAGGTCTAAATCTAGAGTCGGAACTGGTGATCCGTCATGGCCGGGCTTGTCCCGGCCATCCACGCAGTGAAGCTAAATTCACGCGTCAAGAAGATGCTGAGACTGCGCGGCTTTTCGTCTTGCGAAGCGGCGGCTTGACCGCGTGGATGGCCGGGACAAGCCCGGCCATGACGGCTGTCTGTGTTTTCGGCCGTTGGCTCTAAAGGCCCAACATCAACTTCAGATTCTGCACTGCCGCGCCCGAGGCGCCCTTGCCGAGATTGTCCAGCTTGGCCACCAGCACCGCCTGGCGGCGCGCCTCGTTGGCGTAGACAAGGATGTGCAGATCGTTGGTTCCGTTGAGCGATTCTGGCTCGAGGCGAAGCAGCTTCGCCGTTTCGGCCTCGTTTCCCACGCGGACGTAGCGCTGCCCGCGATAATGCTCGGCGAGCGCCGCGCGCAAGTCGGCGCCGCTCGGCTTGCCCGCCAGGGCGTCGAGCTGCAGGGGCACGCTGACGAGCATCCCCTGGCGGAAATTGCCGACGCTGGGGACGAACAGCGGCCGCGCGGCGAGGCCGGAATAGAGGTGGATTTCCGGCATGTGCTTGTGCTCGAGGGCGAGGCCGTAAAGCTCGAAGGGCGGCGCGCGGCCGCTCTCGTAGGCCTCGATCATCGCCTTGCCGCCGCCCGAGTAGCCGCTGACCGACTGAATCGTGATCGCGGCGTCCTTGGGGATGAGGCCGGCGGCGGTCAGCGGGCGCAGCAGCGCCACCGCGCCGGTGGCGTGGCATCCCGGATTCGTCACCTTGCGTGCGCGCGCGATCGCTTGGCTCTGCCCTTCGATCAGCTCGGGAAAGCCGTAGGTCCAGCCCGGCGCGACGCGATGCGCCGAGGAGGCGTCGATGACGCGCGGCGCCTTTTCGCCCATGGCGTCGATCAAGGCCGCCGTCTCCTTGGCCGCTTCGTCCGGCAGGCAGAGGATGACGACGTCGACCTCGGCGAAGGCGCGCAGCTTGGCCGCTCGGTCCTTGCGCTCAGCGGCCGGCAGGCTGCGCAGCGCGACGCCTTCGACGCCGGCGAGCTTGTCGCGAATCTGCAAGCCGGTCGTCCCGGCTTCGCCGTCTATGAAAATCGTGGCTGTCATGATCGTCTCGGAAGAATGGTCAACGCGGCGTCGCGCGGCTCGAGGGCCTCGCGTAGAGATGGCGGTCAGCGTCGGCGGAGTCGAGCGGCGATCATGCGATTTTCTTGCTACATCGGCGCGGCGGCGTCAAGGCGGGCGTAACTGGGAAATTCCCGGGCGGCGGCCTATTGTAGACGCGGGCGCCGACCGCGTCCGGCGCGCAAGCGCCTCGTTCCGGCGAGTAAGGCGGCGGCGGCGCCGAGCGCGGTCGGCGCCCGCGCCTACAAACCGCCCGCCTGCGAGGGAGGCTTCGCCATGGGTTCCAAATTCGTCGCCGCCGTGACCTTTCTCGCCGCGCCCCTGCTCGTCGAGGCTGCGGTCGCCGACGGCCGCGTCGAATATTCTCCGGTCGAGTATCTGAAGAACTTCGCTCTCAGCGCCTGCATCGCCGACGGCTACAAATCCGCCGAGGTGGTGACTGACAGTCGAGCCGCGGCGGGCGGCTATTTGGAGCTCGGCAGCTTCCCCTACGAGGCCTATGAAGAGGCGGCCGCGCTCGGCAAGCGGTTCCTGGCGAAGGAATATAAAAGCTTTTCCGGAGAGGAACTTATCTTGATGAAATGCATCGACTTGTTCCACAGCAAGGAACTCGAGGCGTTAGCGAAAAGATATAACAAGAAGTAATACACGCGGCCGAAAGCGCCGCCTCGTCATGGCCGCGCATGACCGGGTTGGCGTGTGGCGAGATCGAACCCGCCGCTGTAATCTCGTCGCATGAACGACTGCGCCCGTCTCCAGGACTTCGTCGACCGGCATCGCCGCCTGTTCGTCCTGACCGGCGCGGGATGCAGCACGCGCTCTGGCATCCCCGACTACCGCGACGCCGAGGGCAAGTGGAAGCGGACGCAGCCGGTGACCTATCAGGCCTTCATGGGCGAGGAGACGACGCGCCGGCGCTACTGGGCGCGAAGCCAGCTCGGCTGGCGGCGATTCAGCCGGGCGCGGCCGAACGATGCGCACCGCGCTCTGGCGAAGCTCGAAGCGGTCGGCGGATGCGAGCTTCTTCTGACCCAGAACGTCGACCGGCTGCATCAGGCGGCCGGCAGCGCGCGGGTGATCGATCTGCACGGCCGGCTCGATCGGGTCCGCTGCATGGGTTGCGGGCTGAGAACGCCGCGCGAGGCGCTGCAGGACGAACTGGACCGGCTGAACGCCGGGTGGCTCGCTCTCGACGCCGCCGACGCGCCGGACGGCGACGCCGACCTCGAGGCAGCGGACTTTTCCTCCTTCCGCGTTCCCCCCTGCCCGCACTGCGGCGGCGTGCTGAAGCCCGACGTGGTGTTCTTCGGCGAGAACGTTCCGCGCCAGCGCGTCGAAGCGGCCGCGGGACATTTGGACCAAGCAGACGCTATGCTGGTCGTCGGCTCGTCGCTCATGGTCTATTCCGGCTTCCGCTTCGTCGAAATGGCGGCGCGCGCCGGCAAGCCGGTGGCCGCCGTCAATCTAGGCCGCACCCGGGCGGACGAGTTGCTGGCGCTGAAAGTGGAAGAGCCGAGCGAGGCCGCGCTGGCGTTTCTGTTGTGAGCGCCGGATCGCGCCGTGCGGCGAGACGCGGCGCGGGCGGCGGGAGGGGCTGAGGGGAGCCATGTCCGCAGGCGGCGCGGGTCAGGCGCATTTGCTAAGAGTCCGTCCGGAGACTTCATGAGGATTACAGAGTTTTCTGAGCATCAGGCGGATGGAGGCGAGGCGGAGGAAGGCGAGGGCGTTGTGGTTGCGGTTTTCCCAGTCCTTGGCGAGGCGGCGGCAGCGACCCAGCCAACCGATGGTT
>Ga0181524_10001319_pt1 | contig 28679 bp, 28 predicted proteins | sample PEATcosm2014_Bin_34_FD_119761 | JGI IMG/M metagenome (GOLD analysis project Ga0181524, IMG submission 119761) | Peatland microbial communities from MTU Mesocosm Facility, Houghton, MI, USA - PEATcosm2014_Bin05_60_metaG | ecosystem: Environmental > Terrestrial > Soil > Wetlands > Peat | place... | reverse complement strand
GTCGAGCTCCGATTCCGGCAGCGGATAGGTGCCCTCGAACTCGAACGGGTTCTGCGTGGCCAGGACGATGAACGGCTTCGGCAACGGGTGCGTGACGCCGTCCGCGCTGATCTGGAAATCGTTCATCCCTTCGAGGAGCGCGCTCTGCGTGCGCGGGCTGGTGCGGTTGATCTCGTCGGCGAGGAGCACGTTGGCGAAGATCGGGCCGGGCTTGAAGACGAACTGCTTCGCGCCCGGGTCGTACACGCTCACGCCGGTCACGTCGGAGGGCAGCAGGTCGCTGGTGAACTGGATGCGCTGGAAGATGCAGGCGAGCGACCGCGCCAGCGCTTTCGCGAGGAGCGTTTTGCCGATGCCCGGCACGTCCTCGATCAGCACGTGCCCGCTGGAGAACACCGCCACGAGAAGCGCTTTGACCGCTTCCGGCTTGCCGTAAAAGACGCGCTCGATGTTTTTCTGGAGCGCGTGAATGGACGCCACCTGCTCGGGAGTCATGGGTACCCTGCCAAGAAGATTCAGCCGCTCTGCAATGGGATCATATAAACTGATTATACGCCGATTCCGAAGAGCGGCGCAAGGGGAATGCGGAGTGCAGAGTGCGGAGTACGGAATGGCGCGCCGCCGTTTTCATAATAAAACGAAATGAGCCGGCCTTATGCGACCGGCTCGCTCGTAACGATGCGATAAATTGTCACTTGCCGGCCACCTCGCTTCCTCGTGTGGGCAGACCCATGGCTACCCACGTTTTCAGGCCGCCCCAGAAATCGTACACCTCGGCATAGCCGAGAGCCTTGAATTGCTTCGCTGCGCTTATCGAGGCTGTGCATTGCGCGCTGCCGCAGTACGTCACAATCGGCGTCTGCAAATCCGGCAGCACGATCGGCGCCAAAGTGCCGATCTGGTTTTCGGGGATGTTGATCGCGCCCAGGATGTGCTCATGCTTGTAGGCGTTCTTGGCGCCCACGTCTATCACGATGCCATGCCATGAGGACTTCATCTTTTCCTGGAGTGCGGCGGCCGTCAAGAACCCGATGCCGTCCTTTTGCAGTTTCTCGATCGTTTTCATCTGGGCCAGGTCGGAATCCGCCAGGTTTCGCTGCGGCTCCGTCGTCGCCGAGTTCAATGAGCCCGCCCTCCACTCATTGCTCGGCCGGTTCCACGTGTCGTCCCAGGGCGGCTTGGTAATATCGAAGCTGGGACCGTTGGGCGGAACCCAGATGCCGCTATGGGAATCAGCGTCATGAGATTCCGTCGCGTCGCCAGCCCGTGAAACCGGAATGCTCACCCAGAAACCGCCGGCCAGCAGGAGCAGCGCCAGCCCGACAGGAATCCCGACGTACCTTAGAGTTTTGTTTCTGGAGAGCATGGCTGTTACCTCCTGACGAAGCTCCTGCGTCCGATTATCCGACCGGAGTAACGCCTCGAACCGCTCGTGCGCCTCGAACTGAGCATTGACCTGCTACGTAGGGTATATCGGGAATACATGGCTCGTCCTCCTTTTTAAGTCGTTCACTGCCAGCTACTTGCGCTTACCGGAGTATTTAACTCCTCTTTCCACTTATAAGTCTGGCCCAGTTTAAGGGCGCTGTCAAGGCGAATGCAAAGATAAAGAGGAAAAAGGGCTCTCCTTCGCTCTTCCCCAGGTTTCATGCCCGCGCAGCCCGGAAATTCTTTGACGGCGGCAATTCGACTGTATAGACTCCCGTTCGAAAGCCGGTCGTTGCGGGAGGAGAATACCGGAAGGAGATGACCATGCGATGCGGATGGATCGAGGGCGTTGCCATTTCGCTGGCGCTTGCGGCCGGCTGTGAGTATGACCGGTACGCTGTCGAGATGACGCCGGACGGAGATTCGTGCCGCCGCGTGCTGACGTGCTGGCGGGAGGAAACGAACGGCGGCAAAGATGAAGTCCCCACTTTGAAGACCCTGCCGCAGGAAGAATTAGACCGAATCGCGAAGCTCTATCCGAACGAGCCCCAGGAATCCGGACCGGCGAAGCGGATTTTCACCGGCTGTTTCAAAGGAGCATTGCCATCGGATGTGGGCGGCGCGGGAACGTACACTCGGCTGACGACGGAGCTGGGCGACCTGTTCACTTACTCCGAGCGTTTCCGCGGGGATGACGATCAGGCCAGGGTCCTGGCGGACATGTCGTACGCGGCGGACCGGCTGACCGACGTGTTGATTCTCTGGTTCGAGCCGGAGCTGAAGGAGGACCCGCATTGGCCGAAGCTGCGCGGTTTCATGGAGACGGACCTGCGCCAGGACATCAAGAACGGGGCGCTCTACCTGTGGATGGCCGGACCGGCCGGCAACCTGGAGTGGAGCTTCGCCCGCGCAGCGCAGTATTTTCAGGAACGCGGCTATTTTCAGCCGCAGGATGTGCCCGCCTGGAAAGCGGACTCGCCCGCGGGGGGCAAGCTGATCATGGAGATCGTGCGGCGTTTCGTGGCAAGCCGGATGGGCCTGACGCCGGAGGCACCTGCCCCGCCTTCGCTCGGCTTCCTGTCGAGCGACGAGCGCGCCGAGGCCTCTTGGGACAGGTTCCGGGCCGAGTCGCCGGCCTATAGGGACTGGCTCGCCGCATTGGATCTGAAGCGTCTCCGTTGGAAACCGCGGGAGGACGCAGCGCGAGGGAAAGACAAGCCCGACGTCAAGGACTCGCTGGGGGACCTGCTCGGACCGAGCCTGGTCATGCTGGCCGGCGACGACGCCGACCACGTTGGCGTAACGCTGGTCTGCAAAGTCGCGCCTTTGTACACCAACGGCACGTACGACGCGGCCAAGGGCGCCATCGCCTGGTCCGAGGCGCTCCGCAAGTCGCCCTTCCTGCCGGTGCTGTGCACCGCGACCTGGGACGCGTCGGACGAGAGTTTCCAGAAAGCGCACTTCGGGCGAACGGTTCTGGCCGGCGATGACCTGGCCGCTTACGTCCTGTGGCGGAAGCTCCTGAGCGAGGCGGACGCAAAGGAATGGATGGCGTTCCTGGACGCGCTCAAGCCGGACGGCGGCCTTGTGGAAAAGGTCAAGGCATTCCGGTTCTTATCCGACCCGAAGCCGGCGCCAGGCGCGACGGGGAGCCTGGCGGACCAACCGCGCGACCTGATCCTCAAAGCGCTTGCGCCGCCGGCGAAGTGAGCGCCACGGCGTGAAGGACGGGTTTTCCCGCAAAGAGGCGCAAGACAGACGACGGACGATGGATCGCTTGCGCGTAGTTGCGGCGAAGCGTTGTCCGTTTGCTCGCGAAGGAGTTTTCCCGCGAAGAGACGCATCGAATGCCGACAGCGAAACCTTCGTGTATTCGCCGTCCATTAATAATCATTCGGCAATCGGCAATTAAGTCCGCCCCTTATCCACCTCGTCGAAGATGTAGATCTGCGGCTTTTCGATGACGCCGGCGGCCTTCATCTTTTCCTTGAGTTCCTTCGAGGCCAGGAACTTCTTCGCTTTCGCCGCGCTGGTCCACTCGAAGAACAGGCAAAGATTCTTCGGCTGGCCCGCGATGTGGGAGATCCAGTATTCCTTCTCGCCGCCGGCGCGCCGCAACTTGGCGTGGGCCAGGAACACCTTGCGCCACTTCGCGTAGTCCTTCACCTTATGCCGCACAAAGACGCCGATCTTGACCATAGTCCCGCTCCTCCTCTGGCCGTTCGCCGAGGCCGACCGGTGCGGTTCCAGGGCCCGATTCTCGCCCCTGCAGGCCGGAAGAACCAGCCGCGGCGCTAGTCTCCTTGAACTCAGCGCTCGCGTGGAGGGAAGTCAAGGAAATCTCGCTTCGGAACGTCATGCGCCAGGCGTGGGATGCTGAGGCTTCGCTTCGGATAAACCCGGTCAAGGTGGAGGGACTTGGCTGACGAAGGATTGCGGCATATGGGCAAACAAGAAACGCAGGCGCTGGCCGGCTCTTTATGCCGTGCCATCGCTCGCTTGTCGGCCGGCAAAGCTGACACGGCGCGCCGGCGGGGCGCAGACTCTGCGGCACCCCGGCAGGCGCGCCGTTCATTCTCTCAGTCGCGTCGCGGTCACTTAGGCGCGGCCGCGCCTCCCTCCGCCGTCGTCGCGGACTTGCCGCACCTCGGGCACTTATAGTTGCGCAAGACTTCCGCCAACACGGCCTGCTTCGCTCGCGCGTACCTGATTGCGGCTTTGTTTCCTCTCCCCTCACCGGGCTCCTTCGTCGCCGGCGGCGGCAGTTGATCGGGGGGAATCTCCGGCACAGGAATGAGCTGGCCGCACGACGCGCACTTCATGCCTTGCGCGACCGTATATTCACCGGTCTTGGGGTTCTTATAATGACCGGACGCGTCGGGCTTATATTTGCCGGCCCAGTCGTTGGACGACTCTGTAAAAACTTCAAGAGACTTCATGTCAACCATCTGCACCTGATCGTTCGCCGCCGCCAACACCGGCGCCGGTTCATTTCCGGTCCGCTTCGCAAGGAGCACCACTGCGATAACGATGACGACGACCAGCACGACCATTATCACGACCTTCTTGCTGTCCATGCCTCATTTCCTCCCATAAGTTCCCGCAGAATCCAACTGCGCCCACAATACACACTGCCCGCTAACGGAATGTGGCGCTCAAACTCCTCCCTTCAACCCGCCGGAGGATAGCCCGCCTCCCGAGCGCGGTCGAAGAAATCCCGGATTGCCTCCCGCTGTCCGCCGGCCACGATTCGCAATGCCGCAGCCTTTTCGTTTTCGATCCGCTACATGTTATCTTTGCGTGAAGGAATAGTCAACCTTTTAATGGCAGATTCTGGCGGCAATGTCGGGCTGTCCTGTCATCGGCGATTTGCCTGCGCGACGCGGCCTGTCGGAGCCGGCGCTTCCGGCCGGGCTCGGCATTGCCGTTCTTGCCGTTTCGTGCTATAAACTGATTCCCGTCGCTGCGAACGCCGCACGGATGCTTCCATGGGTTTACAGCCTTGCAACTATTGCGGAAAACCCATCACTGGCAGAGGTAAGCGTTACTGTTCCATCGCCTGTTTCTACGCGCACCGCCGCGCCGAGGGCAAGTGCGCCGTTTGCCGCAATTGCGGCCGCGAGTACCGCCCGCGCCACGGCGCCAGGCGGCCGAAGTTCTGCTCACCGGCCTGTTTCGAGGCCCACCGCCGCGCGAATCCGCAGCAGTACTGGACCCGCCTGCGCCTGCGCATCCAATGCGAAAGCTGCGGCCGCGAATTTGAGAAGAAACAGAGCCAGTGCCGCATCAGCGCGCACCATTTCTGCTCGCGCGCCTGCGCCAACCGCGCCCACTCGCGCGCGGTCAGGGAGAACCCGCAAGGATACCGCGCCGGCCGCACCGCCGCCGTGTGCCAGGGCTGCGGGAAAACGTTCCACGTCGCCCGGTACCGGGCCGCCACCGCCCGGTACTGCTCGAAGGCCTGCCTGTTCATCCACCGCTTCGCGCCGAAGGGCGGCGGGAACCCGTCGGAGCGGGCCGGTTCGAACAACCTCCACACCGCTCGCGACAGCGCGCGCAAGCACCTGGGCGAGAAGTGCCTCCTCTGCGGTTTCGATGTCTTCGTCGAGACCCATCACATCGTCGCGCGGCGCGACGGCGGCACGAACCGGATCGAGAACCTGAGCATCCTCTGTCCGAACCATCACAAGATGGCGCACCTGGGACTCATCGCGCCGGCCGAGCTGAAGCGGCTGACGCTCGCCGCCCTCGCCCGCCGCTCCGGCCGCCTGCCGCTGTTCGAGCCGCACCTCAATGACGGCGCGTAGTCGCTTGACCGGTTGCCCCACTTGCCGCATTATTCCACGAAGGATTGCGCCATTGAATGACAATATACTTACGGGAGCGTTCCACGCGGAAGGGCAGGAGACAGCGCGGATGAACTACGAGCGCGATCTGGCCAGGCGGCTGAAAGCGGGAGAAACGACGGCGCTTCAGGAATTGTACGCAGCGACTTTTGCCCCCTTGTACAGGTTCGTATACTTCCAGGCTCAGGGGGATCACGAAGTCGCGCAGGAAGTCGTCCACGACGCGTTCCTGGAAGCGGTGCGCTCCATCTCCAACTACCTGCCCGACAAGGGATCGCTTCAGGCGTGGCTCTGCGGCATTGCCCGGAACCGCCTGCGCGCCCTGCGCCGCGCCCGGGACACCGAAAGGAAAGCCTTGCAGTCGCTCGCCGCGTCACAACACGCAGAGCACGCGGTCCATGAGACGGAGAAGCCCGACATGCGCGCGTGGATTAATGCCGCACTCTCTCTTCTGCCCGGCACCTACTCGGATGTGCTGGTCCAGAAGTACGTGAAAGACAAGTCGGTCCGGGAAATCGCGACCGAGACCGGGCAGACCGAGAAAGCCGTCGAGTCCCTTCTCAGCCGCGCCCGCGCCGCATTCCGTGAAAGCTTTGCCGCCGAAGGAGAGAGTCATGACTGACCGGGAAGACCGCATGAACTTCACTGAGGACCAGGTGGTTGCACTTCTCGCGGAACATTACGAGCCCGTGTCGCCGCCCGCAGGATTTGAGGAATCGTTGCTGGCTGAGGTTGAAGCGGAGTTTCGCCGGCTTCATAGCCGTGGCCGGCGGCCGGCAAAGTGGAACATTTTCCGCCGCGTGCCTGTGCGCCGTCTGGCAATACCGGCTGCGCTGGTTACCGTTGCCGTTGTTCTGACGCTCCTGGCGCTGTTCCCAACCCGTAACGTTCTAGCCCAAGTGGCGGAGCGGATGAAGGGCGTCCGGACATTGCACTACACGCTGGCAATCGCCGCCATGCCCGAGCAAGGTGTTCAAGAGTTTTGGTCGCGGGGAGATAAGACCTATTGCCGAAGGCGCGTCAACGACCGGACCATCGCGGAATCATGGATCGATTCCGACCGACTCATCGAATATGACAGAGAAAAAAACCGGGTCGTCACCGACTCCAGCAGTCAGTTGCAAGGAATGCTTTCCAGCTTGCAGAGCGTGTATCATCTCCAGCCCGCTGACTGGAAGGTCTTCCCGCAGCAGAAAACCAGCGAGGGAGGACAGTCATGGCTGGTCTGCGAAATGCCCGACACAAAACAATTCAGCGGCCTCGGGTCATACGGCGATACGAGGTATCGGTTGTGGATCAATGAGAAGACGGCGCTGCCCGGCAAGCTGGAAAGCCTGCTGCGCTCTTCTCCAAGCGCTGAGTGGAAGCCCCTCCTGGTCATCACCTTCCTGTGGGACGAATTGGAAGTTCCCGACAGCCTCTTTGAGCCGAAGTATCCCGCAGACGCAAAGGTCACGGAGGTCAACCCCGGAAAAACCATTCTCACGGTCAGCAAGGACGATGGCAAGACCGGCATCACTCTCGAGAGGGCGTGGATTCATCCTGCCGGTCTGGTCATACTTCGTTGCGCTTTCCAAGGGCGAGTGCCATGCGGCGAGCCGCCGCGCCTTGCCGATCCCTCCAAGAACCCCTGGGGCTTGAAGCCGGAGGAGATTCCCCAAGTGATCGGGGAAGGGCAACTGCTTCTCGATCCGCCGGCGCACACGGAGATCGTCGCCGAGGGAGGCATGGCCGATCGGTGGGCCGGGTACGCAGTATTCTGGTTCACCGCGTTGCCTGACGGCAAGGTTCCGGTCAAATTGAAACTCCGGCAACTCCTCGCCCGGACTGGGCGTCCCGGAGAGGTCAGCATGGAGCTGTACGCTGATCACGTGCTCAACGATCCATCCGCTTGGGAATTCTACGAGTTCTCCATCCCCATCCAGCCTTATCTGACCGACCAGATTCCCGAGGAAATCTACGCCTCGCCCAACCTCCGCGTAAAAGGACCGTTCCTGGCAGCCCTGCGCGGCATCCTGCGCCACTATGAAGCCCAGAGTCCTGAAAAAGCGCTTCAATTTCTCAAATCGCAGGGCCCGCATACGCAAGAACTGCTCAGCGGCGAGATGCGGCGATTGACCGGTAAAGGATCGGGGCCTTCCGTCGAAACCACCGCCGCGTTGCCTGAGCAGAAAGCCCCGGTCGGTGCTCCGGTGGACTCCGGAAAAATCATTCTCACCCTCAGCAAGGACGACGGCGAGACCGGCATCACTCTAGAGAAAGCATGGATTCATCCTGCGGGTCTGGTCATATTTCGCTGCGCTCTCGAAGGGCGAGTGCCATTCGGCGAGCCGCCGCACCTTGCCGATCCTTCCAAGAACCCCTGGGGCTTGAAGCCCGAGGAGATTCCCCAAGTGATAGGGGAAGGGCAACTGCTTCTCGAGCCGCCGGCGCAGACGGAGGTCGTCGCCGCGGGAGGAATGGCCGATCGGTGGGCCGGGTACGTAGTATTCCGGTTCAGCGCGTCGCCTGACGGCAAGGTCCCGGTCAAATTGAAGTTCCGTCAGCTTCTCGGGCGAATTAAGCGTCCCGGGGATGGCGACTTCAAGCAGTACGTCAACGCCGTGCTCAACGACCCCTCGTCCTGGGAACTCTACGAGTTCTCCATCCCCACGCAGCCTTATCTGACCGACCAGATTCCGGAGGAAATCTACGCCTCGCCCAACCTCCTGCAAATCAGTAAAGCTAGTTTCACCCAGGCCTTGCGCAGTATCCTGCGGGACTACGAAGCCCAAAGTCCTGAAAAGGCGCTGCAATTCCTCAGGTCCCAAGGCCCGCATACGCAAGAACTGCTCAGGGACGAGATGCAGCGATTGACCGCAAAGTAGGGTGATTCGGCCGACGCCTCACTTCGTCCGCTTAATGATGTGGAACCCGAACGGGGTCTCGACGACGCCGGAGATCTCGCCGACCTTGAGCTTGAAGGCGGCGTCCTCGAAGGGCTTGGCCATCGCGCCTTTCTTGAACGTCCCCAGGTCGCCGCCGCGCTCCTTGGCGCCGGGCTCGTCGGAGTATTCTTTGGCCAGCGCCGCGAAGTCCGCGCCGGGGGCCTGGGCTTTGGCCAGGACCTCGTCAGCCAGTTTCTGCGCCTCCTCCTTGGTCCGCGTCGCCGAGGAACGCTCCGCGCCCTGATAGCTGATCAGGATGTGGCTGGCGGCGATCTCGTCGGTTGGGATGTCCTCGATGAGGTCGCTGAGCGGATGGCGCATCTTCTCAGCGGTCCAGCCGGGCAGTTCGTAAACCCACGGCGCGTGGCGCGGCGTGAAGTCGCGCGCTTTCTCCACGGCCTGCAGCAGGGCGTCCTTCTTCTTCAGTTCCTGCTCGGCCTCGGTGGGGCTGATCTGGACGCTCTCGATGTCAGGCGCGGAGGCGGAGAACTTCGCGTAGTACCGGTCTCCCTTTTTCGCGAGCTTGACGGTGTAGACCAGGTTGCTGGCGAGCCGGCAGGTGTAGGTCGTGTCCCATTCCAGCGGCATCTTGTCGGCGGGGGAGACGTCGCTGAACTCCAGGTCGGTCAGCGCCGTGGCGACGGTGTCGCAGACCGAGGACTTCGCGCGTTTCCCTTCGGGAACCTTCTCCAGCGTCACGACGCCCTTCTCGTCCCGCGTGAGGGCGTACGGGTCCTTTCCGGTCACGACCTCGACGCGCCGGATGTCGTCGGCTTTGACGTCAACGATCTTCTTGTCGAGGAAGGACGTCGGCGTGGCGTCAATCGCCGGGTTGCTCTCGGAGGCGTAGACGGCGCTCTGGTCGAGCAGCCGCACGTACGCGCCGCCGCCCTCGGCGTTCCTGCCGCGCACGAGGCCGAACAGCGTCCGGCCGGAGCTCTCCTTGAACGTCACCACGACCGCGTCGTCCGCGCCTTCCTCGACGCCCAGTTCCCGGTAGCTCTCCTTCGCGTCGGTCACCTTCAACCTGCACCGGATTTCCAGGCAGGCGAGCAGCAGCTCGTTGATCCGGTTCAGCGACGCGGGATAGTCGTCCCGCTCGGCCAGGACGAAGCCTTTGTCCTGGCGCTTCAGCGTGACGGTTTCCTTGCCATGGACGATGGAGATGGTCTGGATCTTCTCCGGCGCGACGCCCTGGATCAGCAGCGATCCGGGCTGGAATTCCTGCCGGGCGGGGCGGTTGCCGGAATACAGGGCCAGCACGACCAGGACCATTACGACCGTGACGGCCAACAGGATGACGAGGTTCTTGTTGCTGGTCATCAGGATGCCCTCCGTGCGATGTAGCGCCGCGCGCGAACGAAGCGGACGACGGCCAGGACGATGGCGATGAGCAGGACGGCGGCCGGCGCCCAGACGAGGTTGTGAGTCTCGATCTTCACGCCGAGCGCCTCGATGCGCGAGCGTTTCCCCGCGTTCAGGCGGCGCAACTCCTTCTGGGCCTCGCGGATGTCCTCTTCCACCTTCTTGCGTTGAGCGACCGCTTCGCCGGCGATCAGTTTCTCGTTGCCTGCCGTGGCCGACGCGCCCAGTTTGGCGAGCTGGTCCTGGTACTCCTTGATCCGCTCGTTGAGCGCATTGACCTGGTCGCCGGTGGCGGCTTCGGCCTCGCGATCAATCCGGTCCACCACCGTGAACGGCCGGTTGAAGCCGCCGCGCGAGCGGATGGCGATCAAGTCGGACGATCCGGCGAGGAAATCCAGCGCATTGAAGACCAGCGGCGCGTTGTCGCCCTGTTGCTCGGCGCCGAAGAACGCCTCGCGGTACGCCACCATGTCCGAGATCATGTCCACGTCCGCGAAGACCAGGATCACGCCCTCGCCGGGCGCTTCCTTGACCGCCTCGATCGTCTTCGGCTTGGGCTCCTCCGCGGCCTTGCCGTTCGCCGGAGCCGGCTCTTTCTTCTCTTCGACCTGGAGTCCGTTCGGGAAGTTGGTCCGGAACTTTCCGGTGATGCGGCACGCCAGCATGAGCGGCTTCGTGCCGTCGGTGACCGCGCGGCGGATGGCTTCCGGGTTCGGGGACGTCAGTTCCCATGGCCCGGCGGGTTTCCACACGCTGCCGGTGGAGGTGGTGGTCAGGAGCGGCGTCACCTTGACGCCCGCCGTCTCCACCTCCTTGAGCACGCCGGCGAACAGCACTCGCACGTCGTGCAGCGGCGCCGTGATGATTTCCTTCCGGTTGAAACATTCGTCCTGGAGCAGCATGTACGGCAGCAGCGGCGAAGGAGGCTCATTCGGCCCGAGCGAAGCCTTGATCGCGAGCAGGCGGTCCGCCGCGATCTCGTCGGGCTGCATTTCCACGCCCCAGCCGCGCAGCAGGGCGTTCAGGTCCGACGATTTCTTCGGCTCCGTCATCTCGGGGGGTTCCTGCGCCCGGGATTGGTCCGCGAGGCAGAAGGGGTCAACGAACACCATCAACCGCCCGCCTTTCATGACGAACTGGTCAATGGCGAAGAGCGTTTTCTTCGGCAGGTCCTTCGGATGAACGACCATCAGGAAGTCCAGGCCCGCCGGAATGGCGTCCGCGTCCGCCGGAACGGTCTCGATGTCGTACGTCTCGCGCAGTTCCGTGATGATCGTCCACGGTTTCGGCATCTCGCGCCCCTGCATGCGCATCATCTGCATCAGGTACGGCGACATCTCAGGCCCGGCCAGCTCTAATGAGGAAAGCACGCCCACCTTCTTCTTGTCCCGCAGGAGGGCGGTGGAGATGAGCTTTGAGATGTCGTATTCCACGAAGTCCTGCCGGTCCGGCTCGAAGAAGGGGATCGCCTTGACCTTCCCGAGCGCCGTCTGCGCCACCAGCCCGAAGAAGAAGACGTCGTCCTCCGAGAGCGCGAAGCGCTTGACACCCGCCTGCAGGGCTTCTTCCTCCTCGTCGGTGTACTGGCGCGGGTCCAGGACTTCCAGCTTGAGTTTGCCGCCGGAGAGCTTGACGTATTCCTCCAGCAGGTCGCGCACGTACAGGTAATAACTGTTGAAGAACCGGATCGCGTCCGGGCCCTTCATCGCCGCCGTGCGGCTGTAGTACAGCTTCAGCGTCACCGGCTGGTTGAGTTGGCCGAGGATATGGCGCGTTCCGGCCGACAAGGTGTAAATCTTCTCCTGCGTCAAATCCACCCGCACCCCTCGGACGGTCTTCTGGAGGACCAGGATCAGGCAGAGCGCGATGACGAGGACGCAGATGACGGCCAGAGCGGTTCGAATCGTCTTGCTCATCCGGCGGCCATCCTTTCTTTGAGGGTCAAAACATTCGCGCAGAGCCAGGCCGCGCCCAGGATCACGAAGAACGCCACGTCGCGCAGGTCCAGCACGCCGCGCATGAGCGACTCAAACCGCAGTTGGATGCTCAGGCTTTCGATCACCTCGACGCCTTTGAGCGGGATGAAGCCGCTCAGGTAGTCCATCGCCGCCGGGCTGCTCGCATAGAGGAACAGCGCGCACGCGACGACCGACAGCACGAAGGCGATCACCTGGTTGCGCGTCAGCGAGGAGAAAAAGCTGCCGATCGCCAGGTACGCGCCGGCGAGCAGCATCGTCCCGATGTACCCGCCGATGATCGGACCGGGGTCCGGTTGCCCCAGGTAGCAGACGGTGATCACCATCGGGCAGGTCAGGACCAGCGCCAGCGCGATCACGGTCCAGGCGGCGAAGAATTTCCCCAGCACGGCCTGCGTGACCGTCACCGGCAGGGTCATGAGCAGCTCGATCGAGTTCGTGCGCCGCTCCTCCGCCCACAGCCGCATGGCCATCGCCGGTGCCAGGAAGATGAACAGCAGCGGCATGTTCATGAAGAAAAGCCGGAGCGACGCGGAGCGCATCTCGTAGAAACCGTGCTGGAAGGTCATGAAGCTCGCAAAGAGAAGGAAGATGACGAGGAACACGTACGCCAGTGGCGTGGAAAAATAGCCTCGCAGCTCCCGCTTGAAAATGCTGACGAATCCTTTCATGGCCTGCCTCCCGCCACGCGGGCGTCGCGCAAGCCCGCCGCGCGGTTCTCAGTCCGAGCGGTCAGCTTGCGGAAAATCTCGTCCAGCGAGCCGCCCTCGCGCCGGCGGAGCGCGTCCGGCGTCGTATCCTCCAGGATGCGGCCCCGCGCGATAATGATGATCCGCGTGCAGATCGCGTCCACTTCCTCCAGGACGTGCGTGCTGATGATCATGCACTTCTCGCGCGCCATGCGCCGGATGAGCTGGCGCACCTCGTGCTTCTGGTTCGGGTCGAGTCCATCGGTCGGCTCGTCCAGGATCAGGACGGCCGGGTCATGCACCAGAGCCTGCGCCAGCCCCACGCGCCGGCGGTAACCCTTCGACAGCGTGCCGATGGGCTGGTGCATCACCCCGGTCAGCGCGCAGGTCTCCGCGACGCGGTCAATGGCCGCGGCGCGTTCCTGGCCACGGATGTCTCGCGCGTCGCAGATGAACCTCAGGAAGCTTTCGGCGGTCATCTCGTCATACGCCGGCACGTTCTCGGCCAGGTAGCCGGTGCGCCGCCGGACTTCCACGGACTCTTTGACGATGTCGTGCCCGAGCACCGTCGCCGTCCCTCCGTCGGGCGGCAGGAAACAACTCAGCATGCGCATGGTCGTGGACTTCCCTGCGCCGTTCGGCCCCAGGAACCCGAGCACCTCGCCCTTGTTGACCTTGAACGACACGCGGTCCACGGCGAGAATGGGGCCGAAGGCCTTGCTCAGCGCCTTCGCTTCGATCATCGGTCTGGAGACCTCCTCAAAACACCGCGAGCTTCCGGGGACGGCAGGGCAGGAACCTCCGGGGCGGCTGCGGCAGTCAGCTTATGCGAGACGGCTAATTCGCCACGATTTTTTCGAGGCGTTTCTCTCCGGTCTTGATGTCTTTTCCATGCAACTCGATGTAATGGACTTTGGGTCCCGTCAGCCCGTCGGTGGAATTGATGTACATTTTTTCGAGAACCGCCGGCCGGCCGTCAATGATCATTTCGGCGCGGACGACCTCGCCCGCCTTCTTCACGGTGATCGGCCGGTCCGGAGAGGACACCACGGTCAGCCTGTAGCCATTGACCGACGGGTCTGGCTGGATGTCGAAGCCGTAAGCCTTCTGCTTCTCGATCCAGTTGAGGTCCTCGCGGCGGCCGTCCTCGGCGAGCATGATCCAGTAGGCGACCACCGGCTCCTTGGGATGCAGTCGGCCGTCGGCATCGAGCCGGGCGTCGTAATGCACGACGTTGGCGTTCTTGCTCCGCTCGATGATGAACAGCGGCTGCGTCTCCGGCCGTGCCGCAGCCGGAAGAAGCGCGGCGCCGGCATAGCTCGCGCCGCCGGCGCAGACCGCCGCGGCGAGCAGGCCGAGAACGGCGAAACGCCATGTCCTTCGTTCCATGGGAGCCTTCCGTAAGGAAAACATTAATAAAATATTGGAAAGTCACATGACATTTGGTATCATTTCGGCCTGTCCAACTCAATCACGAGGTAGGACGAATGAATAGATTATACACGAATACGAGCAGCACGGGCAACAAGATCCGTCAGAGGGTCCTGGCCTACAAGGGCGGGGACGACGCCATGGCCCTGGGGATTTTTCCGTACTTCAGGCCGATCTCGTCCGCGCAAGGGACGGAGGTCATTCTCGACGGCAAGACCGTGCTGATGTTCGGGTCGAACAGCTACATGGGCCTCACCGATCACCCGAAGGTCAAAGAGGCCGCCATCGCGGCGATCCGAAAATATGGAACCGGGTGCGCCGGGTCGCGATTTCTGAACGGAACGCTCGACATCCACCTGGCCTGCGAAGAGAAGCTGGCCCAGTTCGTGAAGAAGGAAGCGGCCCTCCTGTATTCCACCGGGTTCCAGGTCAACCAGGGCGTGATCTCGTGCCTGACCGGCCGCGGCGACTACGTCATCCTCGACAAGCTCGACCACGCCAGCATCGTGGACGGGGCGCGGCTCAGCTTCGGCGAGATGGTCCGGTTCAAGCACAACGATATGACCAGCCTGGCGCGCGTCCTGGAGACTTGTCCTCCCGAGGCCGGCAAGCTGATTGTCGTGGACGGCGTCTTCAGCATGGACGGCGACATCGCCGACCTGCCCGAGATCGTGAATCTCGCCACCCGGCACGACGCCCTCATCATGGTGGACGACGCGCACGGCATCGGCGTGCTGGGAGATCAGGGCAGCGGGACGGCGTCGCATTTCGGGCTGACCGACCAGGTCGCCCTGATCATGGGCACCTTCAGCAAGTCGCTCGCCTCGCTCGGCGGCTTCGTCGCCGGCGACGCCTCCTTCATCAAGTACCTGAAGTACCAGTCCCGCGCGCTGATCTTCAGCGCGAGCATGCCGCCTTCGAACGTTGCGGCGGTGATGGCCGCGCTGGAGATCATCCGGTCGGAACCGGAGCGGATCCGCGCCGTCCACGACAACACTCGCCGCATGGCCGACGGGCTCCGCCGCATCGGCTACTCGCTGGGCAACTCGGCCACCCCGATCCTGCCGGTCCATATCGGCGACAACCTCGTCTGCTTCAAGGCCTGCCGGCTGCTCCAGGACGAGGGAGTGTTCGTGAACCCCATCATCGCGCCGGCGGTCGAACCCGGAGAAGCCCTGCTGCGCGTCAGCCTGATGGCCACCCACACGTTCGCCCAGATTGACCAGGCGCTCGAGAAGTTCCAGAAAGTCGGCAAAATGCTGAATCTTCTCGGATAGCCCCATGCGTGTCCGCGAAGTCGTCACCCCCCAGGACCGAGAGCGGTTCATTCGTTTCCCGTGGGAGATCTATCGGCAGGACCCGAACTGGGTTCCGCCTCTGATTTTCGAACGGCGCGAATTTCTCGACCCGCGCAAAAACCCCTTCTTTGAACACGCCGAGGTGAAGCTCTTCCTGGCCGGCGACGACGCCGGCGCCCTGCGCGGAAGAATCGCCGCCATCGTCAACCGCAGTCACAATGAACAGCACGGCGAGCCGGCCGGCTTCTTCGGGCTGTTCGAGTGCCGGGACGATCCCGAGGCCGCGGCGGCGCTGTTCGATGCGGCCGCCGGTTTTCTGAAGTCGCGCGGCATGACCGTCATGCGCGGGCCCGAAAACATGTCCGTGAATGACGACGTCGGCCTTCTCGTCGAGGGCTTCGACGCGCCGCCGGCGATCATGATGCCCTACAATCCGCGCTACTACGCCGCGCTGGTGGAGGCGCGCGGCTTTCGGAAGGTCATGGACCTCTATGCCTGGTACGGCGACGCGCGCGAACTGGAAATACCCGCGAAAATCACGCGCGGCATTGAACTGTGCCAGCGGCGTTACGGGTTCAAGGTGCGCTCGATTGACATGCGCCGGTTCGACGAGGAACTCCGCAGCATTCACAGGATCTATACGCAGGCCTGGGAGCAGAACTGGGGCGCGGTGGCCATGACGCTGAAAGAATTCGATCATCTCGCCGCCCAGCTCAAGCCCGTCGTGGATCCCGACCTTTGCCTGATCGCGGAGGTCGGCGGCGAAGTGGCGGGGTTCTCGCTGGCGCTCCCGGATTTCAACCAGGTGCTGATCAAGCTCAACGGGCGGCTGCTGCCCTTCGGCATCCTGAAACTGCTTTGGTATCGCCGGAAGATTGACATGATCCGCATCCTGACCACTGGCGTCATCAAGAAGTTCCGCCACATGGGCATTGACAGTTGCTTCTATTACGAGACCTGGAAACGCGGCAACGCCAAAGGCATTTACCGGGGCGAGATGTCCTGGATCCTCGAGAACAACGCCGCGATGAACAACGCGCTGCGGAATCTCGGGTTCAGGATTTACAAGCGGTACCGGCTCTATGACCGCGGCTTGTAAAGCAGACGAGTTCGTTTTCAACACGGAGACACGGAGGGCACGGAGAAGCACTGAGGAAGTTTTCCAGGAGTCTAAAATCCTGATTTTCTCTCCGTGTTTCTCCGTGTCCTCCGTGCCTCCGTGTTGAAGATGCTCCGTGTTGAAAATGGATGAGAAGGTTATATGAAAGTCCTGCTGACCGGAGCGAACGGGTTCGTCGGCAGCCATATTCTCGACCAGCTCTGCGCCGCCGGCCACCCGGTGCGCGTGCTGCTGAGAAAGACGAGCCGCACGCGCTTCATCGAGAACCATCTGCCCGGCGCCGAAGTCCGGTACGGATCGGTGACCGATGCCGGGCCGGTGCAGGAGGCGATGCGGGGCGCCGACTGCGTCATCCACTGCGCCGGGAAAACAAAAGCCATTCGCGCCGCCGAATACGACGCGGTGAACCTGGAGGGCACGCGCAACGTGGTTCGCGCCGTCAACGCGGAGAAGGGGACGGTCAAGCACCTGATCCATATTTCCAGCCTCGCGGCCAACCACCCCGCCGGCGCCGATGCGCCCGCGCTGGAAACGGACGCGCCCCGGCCGGTCTCGGAATATGGCCGGAGCAAGCTGCGCGCGGAGGAACTGGTCAGGGAAACCTGCCAGGCGCCTTTTACCATCCTGCGGCCGTCGGCGGTGTACGGCCCGCGCGACGCCGACTTCCTGCCGGTCTTCAAGGCCGTGCGCAGGCACGTCATGCCGCTCATCGGCGGCGGGCGGATGCAACTGAGCCTGGTCTACGTCGGCGACGTCGCCGCGGCTGCGCTCCGGTGTGTCGGGAATCCCCTGGCGTATCGGAAGACGTACCACGTTGCGTCTCCGGAGCCCTGTGCCACGCGCGATTTCCTGCGGGAAATCGCCGCCGTCATGAAGGTGCGCACCGTGCCGGTTTATATCCCGTTCGCCCTGCTCTATCCGGTCGCTCTCGGGCGGGAACTCCTGGCGCGCGCCACGGGCAAGCCGAATATCCTGAGCAGCCAGAAGCTCAGGGAGATGAAGGCGCCCGGCTGGGTCTGCTCCACGGACCTGATCAGGCGCGACCTCCAATTCACGGCCGCCACCCGCCTTCCGGAAGGCATCGCGAGGACGATTACCTGGTATGAACAGAACGGATGGCTCTGACCCCGCCGCGTTGAACCCTCGACCGCCCGGGCCGGCGGATTCCGGCTCAAGGCGGTTCGGATTCTTCCGCCTGAAGGACCACACGTTCGTTGATTACGCGACGCAAGCCTACCTGGTGATCGTCGGCCTGCTGATCCTCTTCTTCTATCGCGGCCCGGCGGAGTTGCGGAACTCTCTCCTGGCCGCGCACGTCGTTGGTCTTCTCGCCATCCAGACGCTCATCCGGGCGGCCGCGCGGCGGCCGGGAAATCGCGTCATCGGCTTCCTGCGGCACTTCTACCCCATCCTGCTCTATGCCGGCCTGTACCGGGAGACCGGCGAGTTGAACCGGATGTTCGCCGGCGCGTACCTGGACGGTTTTTTCATCCGCTTCGAGGAGAAGCTTTTCGGCTGCCAGCCCAGCATCCTCTTCATGGAGAAACTGCCCTGGCTGCCGGTCAGCGAAATCTTCTACGCGGCGTATTTTTCCTTCTACGTCATGGTCGCAGGAATAGGCCTCATCCTGTATCTCCAGGAAAAGCGGCGGTTCTGGCGCTACGTTGCGGTGGTCTCGTTCGTCTTCTACGGCTGCTACCTGGCCTTCATCTTCCTGCCCGTGGCCGGGTCGCGCGTGTTCTACACGGCGGTGCCGGGTTTCGATCACGCGCAGTTTTCATTCTTCCCGCTCGCGTTTCCCGCCGCCGTCCAGGCCGGCCCGATGTATAAATTGGAGACGTGGATCTACCGCGCCGAAGCGCCCGGCGGAGCGTTTCCCAGCAGCCACGTGGCGCTCGCCCTCTGCACGCTTTACTTCTCATGGCGCTTCGTCCCGAAGATTCGCTGGGTCCACCTGGCCGTCGTGATACTCCTGTGCGCCGCGACCGTTTACTGCCGGTACCACTACCTGGTGGACGTGTTTGCGGGGATGCTCACGGCGGCTCTGCTCATCCCGCTCGGAGAGTGGCTCTACCGAAAAACTGGCGGCTGACGGAACCCAATCTCTTACCGTTGGCGACTTTCACCACGAGGGCGCGACAGGATCGTTTCGTCCGCCACTCGACCGGCGCCCGCCGGTCTTGGGCCAATCTTGCCAATCCAAGGAGGACGTAGTAGACTGAGGGCAGAAAAAGCGAGGAGAACGGCCTGCGTGGAAACTGTGCAGACAAATATCGGCATAGATGATGCCCTGATCGAGGAGATCGTGCGCCGGGTACTCTCGGTGACCCATCCGGACAGGATCATCCTCTTCGGCTCAGCGGCCACGGGGAAAATGACGCGTGACAGCGACATTGACCTGCTGGTCGTTGAGGCCGAGCCGATTGACCGGCGCAAAGAGTACGTACGCATCCGGCAGGCCCTAGGCGGCATGGGCTATCCGTTTGACATCATCCTCATCTCCACGCAGTGGTTCGAGGCGAGCAAGACCGTCATTGGCGGCATCGCTTATCCGGCCAACAAGTATGGACGGGTGATCTATGAAGCCGCCTGATGATCAGACTCGCAGACGACTGGTGGGACAATGGTTTGACAAGGCGGAGACCGACCTCCAGGCAACCGAATCGCTTCTCTCGCGTAACCCTCCGCTTCTGTATCCATCGTGTTTTTTCTCGCAGCAGGCTGCGGAGAAATACCTGAAGGGGTTCCTCACGTGGAACCAAGTCGATTTTCCCAAGACACATGACCTCAAGGAACTCCTAGATTTGGCCGAACCTGTGAATTCCAATCTGGTAAGTTCTCTGCAAGATGCGATTGTCCTGACTCGATACAGCGTCGAGGTCCGCTATCCGGGTGATATGCCGGAGCCGACGGTGGCCGAGGCGCAGGAAGCGCTTCGTCTGGCCCAATTTGTGCGCGAAGCCATCCTCGCAGCACTGGACTTGAAGTAACCCACTTTGCCCGCGCGGGCTCCTGAATGTAACAGCCATGCCTGGGGATCCGATGATCGAAGAAGTGCGCCACGTCAAACAAGCCAGCGCTTCCGCCGCGTCGCGAATCCGCATCGTTCGTCTTGCGCTTGGGTCCGTGTTTATCGTGACTGCGTGCTTGTTGTCCCGAGTCGCATTCGGCGAAGCGGCGGCGTTGACGCAGCCTGCCGTCAGGACTGTGCAAGCTCCCGCGGGCTGTTTCGTGCCCGACGTCGCCGTGGATTCCAAGGGCGTGCTGCACATGGTGTATGCCCAGAACCGCAACGCCTGGTATGTTCGTTCCACGGACAACGGCGCGACGTTCTCTCGGCCGGTCCAGGTGAACTCGGAAGGGGACGTTTGTTTCACGATGGGCGAGCGCGGGCCGAAGCTCTCCGTCGGCGGCGACGGCGTCATCCATGTGCTCTGGGCGAACATCTGGTATCCGGGTGTTGTGCAGTCGTTCCCTAATTACGCCCGCAGCCTGGACGGCGGAAAGACGTTCGAGAAGCTTAAGCTCCTCTCCTCGATGGACGCCGCGGATGGCCTGACCATGGCCGCCGACGGCGCAGGGCACGTGCTGGTCTTCGGACACAGCATGAGTCCGCAGCAGAATGAGATTCCGAATGCGACCTGGCTTCACATAGACCGGTCCGACGACAACGGCGAGACGTTCAAACCCGCCGAACACGTCAAGGTCTCCAACTTCGGCACGCTGGCCTGTTCCATGTGCCAGATGCGGGCGCGCATCGGCGCCGACGGCAACGCTTACCTGGCCTTTCGGTCGGCGGAGCGGAACATCCGCGATTTCTATGTCCTCAAAGGCGCCGCGACCGGGAACCAGTTTACGGCCGTCCGCGTCAATCAGGATAACTGGGAACTCAAGACCTGCCCGATGTGCGGCCCCGAATTGACGGTCGCCCCGGACGGCCGGCAGATTTGCGCCTTCATGACCCGAAACAAGGTGTATTGGGCCGTCTCGAACGCGGGCGTGACGGAGTTCGCGCTGCACGTCGCAACGCCGGACAATGAAGCAGGGGAGATTTATCCCTCGGCGATCGCGAACCGCAAGGGAGAGGTGCTGTTTGTCTGGCAGGTCGGCCCGATGTCCACGACCGGCACGGCCACGGTCAAGTGGGCGCGCTATTCCCCGGACGGTAAATTCACCGGCCAGCAGGGGACCCTAGGCACGACGACTTCCGGCACCAAAGCAACGGAATTCGCAGGCAGCGACGACAATTTCTACATCGTCACGACCGCGAAATAATGAAGCGTCATGGACACCAGTGTTCCCATCATTCCGCGCGCCTTGAGCGATGCCGACAACGCCCTCGTCCGCCGCGCGAAAACCGGCGACTTTGAGGCCTTCGAGGAATTGGTCAGCCGGCACGAGCGCGGCGTGTATTCACTGGCGATGAACATGCTGCGGCAGCGCCAGGATGCGGAGGATGTGGTCCAGACGAGCTTCCTCAGCGCCTTCGAGAACTTGGGGCGCTTCCGCGAGGAGGCGGCCTTCGGCACCTGGGTGCGGAAGATCGCCGTCCATGCCGCGCTGAAAGTCATCCGGACGCGCAAGAAGGCGCGCATCGTGTCCTTAAAGCATGCGGCGGAGGCCGAGAAAGGGAGCGTGCCGCACCCGGCCTTCATCGCCGAATGGCGCGACCCGAGCGAAGTCATGGATCGAAAGCGCCTTCAGGAAACCCTGGATCAGGGCATGTGCGCGCTGCCTGAAAAGCAGCGGCTGGTATTCGTGCTCCGAGATATCGAGGGCCTGTCGGTGCGTGAAGCGGCGCGCCTCCTGGCGATCAGCGAAGGCAACGTGAAGGTGCGCCTGCTGCGCGCCCGGCTGGCGCTGCGCGAGAAACTGACGCGTGTATTCGGCCGCGAGGGCGGCGGCATTCTTCCTGCACATCCGCACGAGCAACGCCGCTCAACCTCAGCCCAGGCCTTATTACGAAGTTACCGGCGCCGTGGGAGAGTAAAGTCATGACGCGGAAGGCTAAAGTCATGAAATGCGCCGACCTGCTGCGCATGTTGAACGATTACGTGGATGGCGACATTGATCCGGGCATCTGCAAGGAGTTTGAAAAACACCTGGCCAGATGCAATCCCTGCACGATCGTGGTGGACAACGTCCGAAAGACGATCACCCTCTACCGGGAGAAAAGCGTGTTCGAGCTTCCCGCCCTATTCCAGGCGCGGCTTCACGCGGCGCTCCGAGAAAAGGGCCGCTCGAAGCACGCCAGAAAACCCAAGCGCTGATTCCTCGCCTCTCCGTGCACCTCCTTCTTTGTAACCTTTCGACGCCGCCCGGCTCTATCACAGTAGGATGCGGGTTCGAGGTTCCTTTTTTAGACAGGAGAAACGCTCATGGCAAAGTCACCCAAAGACGTGCTCGACGAATTTCAGTCCAACATGCCCAAGCTGGCCAAGGCGCTCCCGCAAGTCGTCGAGGACTTTACGAGGAAGCTTATGCCGGACGTGCTCAAAGACGGCGCGCTGAGCCTCAAGCACAAGGAACTGATCGCGCTGGGCATCGCGATCCAGGCCCGGTGCGACTACTGCATCGTGATCCACGTCAAGAAGTGCCTCGAAGCCGGCGCGACGAAGGAGGAAATTGCCGAGGTTTGCGGCGTCGCTATCCTGATGGGCGGCGGCCTGGCGCTGACCTACTCGACGTTCGTGGCCAAGGCGGTCGAGGAATTCGCGAAGCCGTGATCATCGCGTCGAGGTTCAAGAGACAGGAGGCTCAGCCGATGTCGGTGCGACGAGCGATAGCCGCTTACAGGACGGAAGGGCTGAACTGCGCGCAGAGCGTTTTGCGCGCGTTTCAGCAGGAGCGCGACATTCCGGAGGAAACGGTCCAGGCGGCCCGGCGGCTCGGAGGGGGCCGTGCTTTGGAAGGCCGTTGCGGAGCGCTTCACGCCGCCTGCGAACTGGCTGGAGACGAAGCGGCGCGCGACCGCCTCCGCAAGGCGTTTGCCGCAAAAGCCATGTCGGAGCGCTGCCGAGAGATTCGCAAGAGCAACGCGTTCAGTTGCGAGCAGTGCATCGAACTGGCAGCGGGATTGCTGGACAGCGCCTCTGGTGAGTTCACGACGCCGCGATGAACGTGTCCTTCATCCCCTTGTCCCACCCGTCCCACAGGAAATCGCCGTAGCGGTCGTCGGCGATGAGGCGGAAGGCGTAGCGGACCTGTTCCTCGTAGAACTCGCAGAAGGCGCCGGTCCGGCTCATGCCGCCGTTCATCTCGTGGGCTTCGGCCGGGCAGGGCGAGCCGCAGAAGTGGCGGATAGCGCAGCGCCCGCAGGGATCAATCGCCTCGATCTTGCGTTCCGTAACCTGGCGGAAGGCTTCGCTCTTGAGGACATCGCCCAGGTCGTCCTGGAACAGGTTGCCCCCTTTGAATCGCGGAATGCCGATGAATTCGCTGCACGGGAAAAGGTCGCCGTTCGGGGCCAGCGCAAAGAAGCACCGCCCGCCGCCGCACGGCGAGATGTCGCACATCAACCGGCGCGCCGCCGGCGCCACGATGGCCAGGAGAATGTTCGCGAAATTCGCCACGACCAGTTTGCGCCCGGTCTTGCGATAGAGTTCGTGGCTGCGCTCCAGCGCCCCGAGGAAGTACCGCGCCGCTTCGGCGTCGCCGGGTTTGATTGCCCGCGAGGGCGGCAGCGTGCAGCGCACGATGTTCAGCAGGCACGTGGGAACCTCCTCGGCGTGGAAGAAGTCCACCAGGGAGTCCAGGTGCCGCAGGTTCTCTTTGGTGACCGTGCAGATCACGCTCCAGTTCTCGTAGCCGCGCAGCCGGCGCATGGCCTTCACGACGGTATCGAAGACGCCTTTCCCGTCCCAGGTGCGGCGCGTGCGCTGGGCAACGGCCGGGCTGGCGGCGTCGAGCGAAAGTCCCAGGCTGACGCCCCGGTCCGTCAGGAACGACACGGCCTCCTCATCGAGCGTGGTGGCGTTCGTCTGAATGCCGAAGAGGAACCGCTCGCGATACGCCTCAATCGCGGCGAACACGGCCTCGCGGTTGAGCAACGGTTCCGCGCCGTGGAAGACGATCTGCGGCCGCATCGTCTTGGGCAGCGTGGCCTCGAAGTAGCTGTCCAGGCGCGCCATGGCCTCCATCAGGCGCTCGCGGCTCATGTGCCGGCCGTGCCGGCGCATCTCGCTCGGGATATAGCAGTAGCGGCAGTCCAGGTTGCAGCGTTCGGTGGGGTTGAAGTACACGGCGGAAGGCTTGAGTCCGAACCGAAGCTTCCGCATCTCGGCCGCGAACGCATCCGCCTTGCGCCGGTAATCGCCGAGAAGCTTGCCCTCGGAAAGGACCTTGCCGACCTGGTCCTTCCGCACCAGCGACCAGAAGGCGGTATCCGGATCAATCAAGGCCATGTAGTCCGAATGGCCGATATCAATCGGCTGGAGCGTCGGCCCGTTGCCGGTGTTGATGAAACGGCCCCGCGAGGGGGCCGTTTCATCTTTCCGGCTTCGGCCGCCGACGTCTCTGGCGGCGGGACGGCGCATCACTTGCTCCTCTTGGACATCAGGATGTAATGCGACAGACCCGTTCCGCGAGCCTTGCAGCTCTTCCGCACGGCGATGACGGCCTTCTTCGCTCCCTTCATGCTTCACCCTTTCTATAAAGGAGCCTGTGGAAAATAAAAAAGAGTTCCAACGAACGGTCTTTCCACCGCCCGTTGAAACCCTTTACCATCGGATTCCAGAATGTCCGGCTCGTTCAGCAGGTCTTCTGGCTTTCGGATCATCCGCTCCTGACGCCTTCCCGTCCCGCTTAAGCGGGCCAGTGGCTGGCCATCGGCCTGTCAGGCGCGTCCCCGATCACAGCGGCGGGACCGCCACGGATTTGCACCGTGTTCCGAGATACTGAACGACCTCCTTATAACCCATCGGCGCGCTGCATGTCAAGCGCCGTCAGCGGCCGGTGACGAGTACTCTTCCCTCCTATCCGCTCATGTCCTGAAAGAACTCGACGGACTCGCCGCCGGGGCTGCGGACGAAGGCGACGCGTATGGAGGCCGGGCCGGTTCGGGCCGCGAGTTCCACGGTCCTCGGCTCGCGGGTCACCGTCGCGCCGGCCGCCTGCGCGCGCTTCAGCGCGGCGTCGCAATCTCCCGTGCGCAGCGCAAAGTGCATGATGTTCCCTTCCACCGGGGCGGATTTTCCGCCGGCGAAGATTTCGACGCAATTGTCGTTGCCCGCGTCGAGCAGGATGGCGCGTCCGTCGCCCTCGCCCCAGGCGAGCCGTTCCTTCAGGCCCAGGCCCTTCTTATAGAAGCGCACCGTTTCGTCGAAATCCTTCACCCGGATCGCGACGTGATGAAACCCGTTTACGCCGCCCTTTCCTTTTCGCGCCGGCATCGCTGGACCGCCTTTCCTGGCTGAAATCGCGGAATCGGCCGAACCGACATGGCCGTCATTCTAGCAGCAACCGGAGCGCTGTCAAGCCGCCCGGCCGCGGGAGGAGTGTGATTCACAGACCGGTGCGTTGATCCTGACAAGCGCAATGCCCAATTGTGCTCGTGTGGGGAAACACCATATGATATACTTCGGCTAGTGCCGGGGAACACAACATGGCAGCCGTTTCTTCCGCGACACTGGATCGTTGCAAGTTACATGCTGTCCGTTGGTTACGACTTGAAACCTAGGGGCCGCGCGGGTTATGGAACGGCGATTGCTGTCTTGCTCGTTTGCAGCGAAGGTCATCTGTTATGGTGAAAGCGCAGAGAGGGCGAAAAATGAGGTATGAAGGCGGAAGGATGAAGGATGAAGACGGAAGGAAGAACAAACGCCTTACTCCATCTTCATCCTTCATCCTTCATACTTCCGCCCTGGCTGTTCTCCTTCTCCTGGCGGCCTGCAGCGGGCCGCACGCTTCAGCGAGCCGGCCGCGCGAAAACCTGAGCGCGCCGCTTGAGCAAGTGCATTTCGACCGTCCCTGCGATGCCCTATTCGAATGCAGCACCGACTTCAATGCGCAGAACCCGATTGACACGTACATGCTGGCCGCCTGGCGCCGGCGCGGCATCGAGCCGGCGAATCTCTGCTCAGACGCGGTCTTCATCCGGCGCGTGTACTTGGACGTCATCGGCACGCTGCCGGAGCCGGACGACGTGCTCGCGTTCGTCGCCGACGCCACCCCCGACAAGCGCGCGCGGCTGATTGACGCGCTCCTCCAGCGCGAGGAGTTCGCCGACTACTGGGCGCTGAAATGGTGCGACCTGCTGCGCGTCAAGGCGGAGTTCCCGATCAACCTGTGGCCCAATGCCGTGCAGGCTTACCATCGCTGGATCCACGACGCCATCCGCGACGGCATGCCTTACGACCAGTTCGCCCGCCAGTTGCTGACTTCGAGCGGCAGCAACTTCCGCGTGCCGCCGGTCAATTTCTACCGCGCGGTCCAGGGCCGGGACGCCGGCGCCATCGCCGCCGCGGTGGGACTGACTTTCATGGGCGTGCGCGTGGACAAGTGGCCGGAGGCGCAGCGCGCCGGCATGGCCGCCTTCTTCAAGCGCGTCGCCTATAAGAAGAGTGACGAGTGGAAAGAGGAGATCGTTTACTGCGACTTCAACTCGGTCGAGGCGCTGCAGGCCGTTTTCCCCGACGGCGTCCCGGTGAGTATTCCGCCGGAGAAGGACCCGCGCGCGGTCTTCGCCGATTGGCTGATCCGGCCGGACAACCCGTGGTTCACGCGCAACATCGCCAACCGCGCCTGGTCCTGGCTGCTCGGCCGCGGCATCATCCATGAGCCGGACGACATCCGGCCGGACAACCCGCCGGCCAATCCCGAGCTGCTCGCTTACCTCCAGTCGGAGTTGGTGGCAGCGCATTATGACGTGCGCCATCTCTTTCGGCTGATCCTGAATTCCAGGACCTACCAGCAGTCCTCGATCGCGCGCACGAGCGATCCCCAGGCGCTCGCCCAGTTCGCCTTCTACCCCGTGCGCCGGCTCGATGCGGAGGTGCTGATTGACGCCCTCTGCTGGATCGGCGGCGCCGGCGAAGAGTACCAGAGCATCATCCCGGAGCCGTACACCAACATTCCGCCCAGCCGGCGGACCATCTCGCTGGCTGACGGCAGCATCACCAGCCCGTTCCTCGAAATGTTCGGCCGCCCCGTGCGCGACTCCGGCCTGGAGTCCGAACGCAACAATGATCCCACCGATGCCCAGCGGCTGCACCTGCTCAATTCGACCGACGTCCAGCGGAAGATCGAAAACAGCCCGACGTTGCGCAAGCTGCTCCAGGCCGCCAAGGGCAACCGCACCGAGGTCATCCGCTCGACCTATCTGCTGCTCCTGTCGCGTTACCCGACGGCGCCGGAGACCACGGCGGCGGAGACCTATTTCAAGAACGGCGGCGTGGGCCCGAAGCAGGGCGCCGACGACCTGGCCTGGGCGCTGATCAACTCGAAGGAGTTCTTGTACAGGCATTAGGAAAGGCGATTAGTGATTTCTGATTGAAGGAGGATGCGCGTTTCACAAGCCAATCAGAAATCAGAAATCACAAATCAGAAATCGAAATCAGGTCGTTCGTTCAACCACAAGGGAGCAGGAATGAACGCGCAAAACAGCCGCACCGTGGCCGCAGCCGCGCTGGCGCTCCTCGTCTGTTGCAGCGCCTGGGCGCAGCAGGCGGCCGAACCGGCGACGGTCCCTGCGCCGAAGGCGCGCGCCAAGGCCGTCATTCAAATCTGGCTGGCGGGCGGCCCGTCGCACGTGGACACCTTCGACCCGAAGCCCGATGCCGGCGTGGACTATAGCGGCCCGCTGGTCAGCCCGATTCAAACCAACGCGCCGGCGATCAAAATCTCGCAACTCCTGCCGCTGCTCGCGCAGCAGGCCGACAAGTATTCCCTCATCCGCAGCATGACGCACGGCGACGACGGCCATGAGACCGCCGCCTACGTGATGCAGACCGGCCACGTGCCGAGCGACGACGTGGTCTATCCGTCCCTCGGTGTGCTGGTCTCGTACTTCAAAGGATATGACCGCGGGTACAAGAGCGTGATTCCGCCCTACGTCGTGCTGACCGCGTCGCTCGGCCGCTTCAACGAGACGGGCTTCCTGGGCCAGCGATACAAACCGTTCGTCACCGGCGGCAATCCGAACCAGGCGGTCTTCGCGGTCGAGGGGATTTTCACCCTCGGCATCTCCGACCAGCGCCAGCGCAATCGCCGCGACCTGATGCACACGCTGGATTCGCTCGGCAAGGCGATGCCCGGCAACCCGGCCTTCGAGCTGCTCGACCGCACCGAGGAGAATGCCGAAGCCACCCTCGGCGACGCCCGCAAGCTGTTCGACCTGTCGCAGGAAAAGCCCGAACTCCGCGACCGCTACGGGCGCACGCAGTTCGGCCAATCCTGCCTGATGGCTCGCCGCCTCGTCGAGCGCGGCGTGCCTTACATCACCATCAACTACGGCGGCTGGGACGACCACGACCGCATCTTCGAAAAACTCCGGCTGAGACTGCCCGACCTCGACAAGGGCCTGTCGGCGCTGTTGCAGGACCTCTCCGACCGCGGCCTGCTCGACAGCACCATCGTCTGGTGCTCCGGCGAGTTCGGGCGCAAGCCCAAGCTGGACTGGGACCCGCCCTGGAACGGCGGCCGGAACCACTGGGGAAGTTGTTTCTCCGTCCTCGTCGCCGGCGGCGGATTCAAGGGCGGCCGCGTCGTCGGAGAGTCCGACGCGAAAGGCGAGCGCGTGGCGGAACGGCCCGTCTATCCGCCGGACCTGCTCGGCAGCATCTGCGAACTGCTCGGTATTGATCCGGACGGCCCGCTGCCGAACTCGCGCGAGATGAAACTGCAGGTCATGCCGTCCTGGAACAACGGCAAGGAAGGCAAGGACCTCGGACGACTCAAAGAGCTTATGAACTGAGGAGAGAAGAATGCAGAAGGCAGAGTGCGGAGTGCAGAATTAGTGCGCGCGGAGCGCGCGCAGCCCATACGAGGCCCGAACAGAATCCCATTCTGCATTCTGCATTCTGCACTCTGCGCTCTGCACTCTCGCCTCCTTCGGGCCGCCATACTCGCGCTTCTGGTCGTCTGCGCCTCCACTGCCTGGGT
>Ga0181524_10001316_pt1 | contig 28750 bp, 22 predicted proteins | sample PEATcosm2014_Bin_34_FD_119761 | JGI IMG/M metagenome (GOLD analysis project Ga0181524, IMG submission 119761) | Peatland microbial communities from MTU Mesocosm Facility, Houghton, MI, USA - PEATcosm2014_Bin05_60_metaG | ecosystem: Environmental > Terrestrial > Soil > Wetlands > Peat | place... | reverse complement strand
TTTGTCCCGTGACCCCGGTCAGCATCACTACGCCGAGCGGAACCGTGATTGCGTTATCGAACGTGACCGTCGTCAGCGCAACGCAGATCACCGCCACCGTAGCGCCCCCGGCTAGCGAACCCAATGAGATAGCCCTCGTCACGGTGGGCACCGCGCCCAACACGGCTACAGCAACGGTGCAGATCGAGGCCCTCAGCGCAACGATCACGGATACCAGCGACATCATGAATGGCAATGTAACTGTCAAACTGACCGCACCTAGCAGCACGACCGGCGATTTGACGTTGAACTTTTACGGCACAACAAACATACAAAATCAAGTACTTGACATAAATCTATACCTAAATCAGGTACCAGGGTCTCAAGCCCTTAAGCTCAATTTCGACAGCGTCCCGCCGGCAATCTACAGCACTGCTGACGGAACATGGAATGCAATGCTTCCTGGCACATCAACTGCTCAGACTGTGAATGTCCCGGACTACACGCTGCCCACACCCTGGACGTATTTCAGAAAAATTTTCTACACACTGTACAACAAACCGCATGAGGACCAATGCTCTGGATCAGAGGCAGATGCATGGCTCATCGACACAAGCTGCCATTTCACGAAAATCAGGCTGAAATCCGATTTTATCAAGGCAGCGTGGCTGAATGGCACCGGAATTACGGATGAGAATCCTCCACGTATACTCCAGAATGCCTGGGCACTGGGACTCGGGAGTGATGCAGGTATATGCGCCAATGAGTACCCGAAACATCCTGGATCTGTCGGGCAAGGGAAGTTCGGCGGAAACACCTTTGAGGTCGTTACATCCGTCACCGGAAGCTGCCCAAATCAAACACTTGTCGAAGATCAGTCCTTAGCAATGCCATGTGTGAAGACGAAGACGTCTACCGGGAAAACGATATGTTCGGCATCTATTCTATCGGGTGTTCAACCACTCAGTTGTGGTGATCAGCTCAACCTCGATTCAGGGAACTACACAACTGCATACACGCGAACCGTTGACGACAAATGCCCGGATTGTAGCAATACAGATTCATTCAGTGATCCCGATTCACTGATGTATGGAGCCGATGGGCATATCGACGCATTTTCGTCAAGCACGTCTTGTACCGGAAAAGCCGTTGGTAATCTCGGTTTCTTCTACACTTCTTATCCGACCAATTGAGAGGAGGACGAATATGAAATCACAAAGAGAATTTACAGCAAGAAGGATGCTCTGGGAGACCGTCGTACTGAGTTTCACTGGTCTTCTATCTTTGATATTAGCCACTCCTCTATCCGCACAAAATTGCCCGAATAATCCAGGAGTGCGCACTATATGCAAACAGATCGGGAATGCCGTGTCAGTTTCCGTTACTTCACCGTTCGGCACGTATCCATCATTGCAGCCGGTAGTCTACTGGCATGATGAGGAGTGGATGATTGATATGCTCCCGCAACCTACATTTGACGGAGCAGTTCGTATGAAAATAACCCCACGACGTGGTGATAGTAAAACAGTTAATTTTCCAAACTATTTCGCTCAGGTTAACTCTATCACTCGGAATCCAGAGGATAAAGCGATCATCCTCGCTGAAGCAACTGGAACTGCTGAGGCATTCATAATCGCAGATCTGAAAGAGGGAAAACTAATCGACCAAATCGGGATGGAAGATCCATCGATCTCTCCTGACCGCCGCTTCATTCTATACAACAATGGTTATCCTGCTCATGGGCCTGGGCAGGCTGCGCAATACCATCTTTACGATACTTTGAAGACACCGAAAGAGAATACCTGCGGCTACAGGCAGAACGACCCCCAGCATAGAGACCTTGATGAATCTTACCGTGGAATCCAAGTATATCCGCGTAAGGGAAACAGCGTTTCCTGTTCGAATGCTGAACTGAAGGCTTTCGAGGACGAAGACCACAATATGGTATCAGGCTTTGTCTGGTCAGCAAATTCGAGTAATGCTGTCTTTGCCGACATAATGAACGGAAGCACGATCAGTCTTATCCTGGTGAAGATTCCATCCGGCGACAAAGACAAAGAGCATGTGGCAGACCATGATAGAGACGAAGACGTACCTCGAACATTAATCTACTCGTTTGTCGGTGCGGAAAATGTCTGCGCGGGCGCGGCAACCTGCGATTCCAACAATGTTCGCTCGATTACCTGGAACGGCGATTCGGTTGATGTTGCCCTGGTTCAAGCGAACGCAACTGGTCCAGCCATTGTGATGAACCTGACCATCCCCATCTCGAAGTTCGTCCCTCTGGCCAAATAATTTTCGCACTCGCTTTCTATTCCACCACGGAGACGCCAATCGCCTCCGGGGCGTCTCTGTTTTGCGGGCGAAAGCCTTTACGCGAAAGCACACGGTGAGGCCTGCCAAGCGGCAAACCTGTCCCTGTGATAATTTGAATGTAGCGGCCCGGTGAGAGCTCGTAGCTCAGTTGGTAGAGCAACGCCCTTTTAAGGCGTGGGTCCTGGGTTCAAGTCCCAGCGAGCTCACCACTCCTGCCGGCCGCAACTTCTTCGCAATTTGCGCACTAATTTAAACCCCGGCGGCAGTAGCCTGCTGCGCTACGGTCGCAAGAGGCTGTGCGGCCAGGGGCAGCGTGAAATGGAATGTGGCGCCGCTTCCGAGCTCGCTTTCGGCCCAAATGCGTCCGCCGTGGGCCAGAACGATATGCTTGACGATGGCCAGGCCGAGGCCGGTGCCGCCCGACTCGCGGGAACGCGCCTTGTCCACGCGATAAAAGCGCTCGAAGATGCGCGTGAGATGCTCGCTGGCAATGCCCGGGCCGAAGTCTTGAACGATGAACTCCACTTCCGATTCCAATAGCCGCGCGCCAACCAGGACTCGCTTGCCGGTCTTGCCGTACTTGAGGGCGTTTTCAATGAGGTTGCCGAAGACCTGATTCATCGCGTCGGAGTCGGACATTACCAGCGCCTCCGGCGCGCCGGCTGATTCCAGCGCGACGCCGGAGTCAGTCACCAGGCCGCCCAGCGAGTCCAGTGCGTCATGGATCAGCGCGCTGGCCCGCGTGGGCCGTAGTGCCAGCTTGTAATCCGGGCTCTCCACAGTCGCCAGCGCGAGCAGATCCTCGGTGATGCGGCTCATGCGAGTAGCGCTTTTCAGGATGATGCCGAGGAACTCATCCGTGCTGCTGCGGTCAGGGCGAGGTTCTTCCATCAGCGTTTCCACGTAGCCCTGGATGGAAGTCAGGGGAGTACGAAGCTCATGGCTGACGTTGGCGACAAATTCGCGGCGCGACTTTTCCGCGGCTTCAATACGGGTCAAGTCGTGGAGTACGGCAAGCGCGCCGCCGGTGGCCATGGGAATGGCGCGAACCTCCAGTACACGGCCCGGCATCAGAGTACTGGCGCGCCCGGAACGCTCTTCGCGCACTTCCAGCGCAGCTTTCACGCAGGCCAGCAGCTCAGGATCCTGTACTGAGTGAACCAGCGGGAGGCCAACGCGAATCTGCGTGCCGGCGATGCGCTCCATTGCCGCATTGGACCAGCGTACCTGCCCTTCAGGCGTGATGGCGACCACGGCTTCCTGCAGGGAATCGAGCAGGCCGGCCAGCTCCTGGCGGCGGCTCTCGCTTTCGGCCATGCTCTCGGCGAGCCGCTGGGCAGCCTTGTTCAACTCCGCCTCGATGGAGGAAAGCGGATCTTCGGCGTCGTATTCAAGGCGGGCGCTCAGTTCGCCCGCGGCGATGCGGCGCGTGAAGCCGATGACCCGGTCAAGCCGCGTGGTGATGCGGCTGGCAACCCATACGGCTAGTGTCAGCGCCACGGCCAGCGCGATCAGTCCGGACCAGAGAATCTCATTGCCAAGATACAGGTTGGTCCCGCCGGGAGGAACCTCCAATACTCTACGCGCGATAAAGGGAACGATGACAAACTCCATCGCCGCTGCCTGGAAGATCAGCAGCAGGAGAAAGAGGCCGAGCAGCTTCATAAATATCTTTGATTTCAAGGCGCCCTACTCGCTTTTGGGAAGCTCAAAACGATAGCCGGCGCCGCGCACCGTCTTCAGGTGGCGCGGGTTTTCCGGGTCAACCTCGATCTTCTCACGTATGCGGCTCACATAGACGTCGACCGACCGGGGCGTGACGAAGCGGGCATCGCCCCAGACGGCGTCCAGCAAGCGATCGCGGCTGAAGACCCGGCCCGGATGCCGCGCCATGTAATCCAGCAGGCGGAATTCGGTGGCCGTGGTGGGCAGTACTTCGCCGCGCACCCTTAATTGCATGGCGTTGGCGTCGATGACGACATCATCAAAATGGATCACTGAGGGCGTGTCGGGCCGCTCAAAGCGGCGCAGCACAGCCTTGACGCGCGCCACCAGCTCTCGCGTGGCAAAGGGCTTGGTGATGTAGTCGTCAGCCCCCACTTCCAGGCCCAGCACGCGGTCGCTTTCGCCGGCGCGCGCGGTGAGAAAGATGATGGGAACGCTGGCAAGCATAGGGTGTTTGCGCAGGCGCTTGCATATGTCGAGTCCGTCGCCGCCGGGCACCATGATGTCCAGCAGAAACAATGCCGGCGCCTCGCGCTCGGCGTCGGGAATCAGGTGGGTGGGAGTGCTGAACAGGCGCGCCGCATACCCGGCCGCCTCCAGGTGATACTGCACCAGCCGCGCGATATCAGCGTCGTCTTCCAGTACAAAAATGGTCTGGCTCAACCGGTCTGCCCTCGCCCGGCGGCCGTTAATCTTCAGATGCGGAGGCCGCACGGTACTAAGAACAGACTACTGCAACCAGGCAAAGAGATTGCAAACATTCTGTGAATTTCGGCATTAGAAGCCCGTCTTGGCCAGGAACACCATGTCGTAACCGTTGCCCGGAGTGGATAGATAGTTGGTCGATGCTGAAAGAAAGACGACGTAGTGCCCGTCTCTGCTGATTTGCGGGTGATCGTTGATTCCATTGGACTGCACTGCGAATCCAGTAGCGTTGCTGACGGATACTCGGACAGTGCTTGGTGTGCATCCCGCCGGAGCACCAAAGCATGTATCCCGAACGAAGATGTCCTTCCAGCCATCTGCTACAAAGGTATCGCCGGGAACGAGATTGCTGGCGAGCGATGCGAACGCAACAAATCGCCCGGTGGCGCTGATGCTTGAGTTGTTCTCGCCGGCATTGGCAATCGATCCATCGTTGCCTAAGGAAGCAATCACAGTGGATGGAGTACAGGGGGCAGTTGCGCCATTGCAAGTATCCCGTAAATAGACGTTGCCAAAGCCATTCACATTTTGCGTCACCAGATTCGTGGCCAGGGTTGTAAATGCAAGGAACCTGCCGTCAGAGCTGATTGGCGGGTTGGAAGCCGTATCCAGCGCGCCGCCATTTGCCGGAATGTCCGTAGTGGAAATATCCTCCTGCGTTGTGGTTGGGATACAACCCGCCGGCGCTCCGAGGCAGGTATCGCGCAGGAAAAGGTCGGGATTACCTGCATTCAACGTGGTGGAGACGAGATTCTTGGCGTAGGAAATAAAGGACACATAGCGCCCGCCCAAGCTTACGTTTTGATAGCCACTTAATGCATCGGCAACGATGCCCGATGTGGACTGCGAGATCAGAATCGTGCTGGGCACACAACCGGCTGGTGCTCCGTTGCATGTGTCTCTTTCAAAAGTATTAACAGTGCCCGACGAGGTACCGGTGGAACCGAAGCCAACATACCTACCATCGGGACTCATTGTAGGATTCCCACCCCCGGCGGGCTGTCCATCAAGCAGGCTTGAGACCAAAATCGTGCTGGGCGTACAGCCGGCGACCGCGCCGATACAGGTATCCCGAAGATATATGCATGCATCTCCAGGGGCTGCATAACAAAATGACGGTTCGGAAGCAACGATGTTGGATGCCTCCGAATCGAATGCGACGTAGCGCCCATCACCGCTCACGGAGGAATCCAGGCTGGCATTGTCAACGGGAGCGCCATCATATGTAACGGAGATCGGAATGGTGCTGGGAACGCAACCGGCTGGCGCGCCGATGCAGGTATCGCGCTCGTAGATTTGCTGATTGCCGCTGGTAACACCAGCACCCAAGTTCGTGGCGGAGGACTGAAAGGATACAAAACGACCTGTTGCGCTGATGGACGGCGCGACCAGGCTGTTATTGTTAGCCGGAGTTATTCCATCCGGGGCCACGGTAATCAAGGCGATCACCCCGGCAGTGGCTGCCGCGGGAGATGCTATGCCAAAGGGCAGCGCAGCTGTGGTGGTCCCGGAGGCGCTGTCATAAACGGTAATTGACACCGTGCCGGGTTGGGCGATCATTGCTGCCGTCACCGGGGCGTTAATGTCCGTGCTCGTGCCGAATTGAGTGGCCAGCGGTGTGCCGTTCCATTGGATTTGAGAGGTGGCGGTGAATCCCGTGCCGCTGGCGAGAAGCGTGAAACCACCCTCGCCAGCCACAACCCAGTTGCCGCCAGTTTGTGGCGCGCCCAATGTCCCCACCTGCACCAGCGTGGGAGTACCGGAGCCGCAGCTTCCGCAAGAACAGCCAGAGCCAGTGCATCCGTTTGACGAATTCGCGCCTCCGCAACCGCTGAGTACCATACCTAATGCCAGTCCGACACCGAGGATCTGAATTCTGCCGATCATTAATTCCACATCTTTCAGGTTAAAGCGAAGCCCAGCCCGGCGGCCGTTGAACTTCGGATGCGGAGGCCGCACGGTACTAAGAACAGACTACTGCAACCAGGCAAAGAGATTGCAAAGTTGTGTAAATATGAGCTGGAAACGAGAGGAAAACACCTCTTATGCCTTTGCAGACGCATGGTATACGCTGGAAACGCGTGCGGCAGTTCCTGACCGCGCCCGAAGGAGGCTCTTGTGAACTGGACGATGCTGCTGGTGGGGTTGTTGGTGGGCATGCTTTCCGGTGTGGTGGGAATTGGCGGCGGAATATTGTTCGTTCCCGCGCTGATCTGGCTCGCAGGCATGAGCCAGCACAAGGCCCAGGGAACCTCGCTGGGCGCGCTGCTGGCGCCGGTGGGTATTTTTGCCTTTCTGGAGTACTTCCGCAAGGGCAACGCCGACCTGAAGATCGCGCTTCTGCTGGCCGCCGGCTTTCTGATCGGCGGCTACATTGGGGCCGTGGGCGCGCAACACATCCCCGACCTCTGGCTGCGGCGCATCTTTGCGTTGACGATGATTGCCGTGGGCGGGCAGATGCTCTTCAGTCGCTGAGCGGCTTTCTATACATGAATTCGGGCACTCCATTCAGGCCATCTTTTCTGCATGCTTTCCACGGCTGCGCGGGACCGCTTCCCGAACCATATAAAAATGTTCTATAGTTCCCTTGCCATGAAAATCAAAACTTGTTTGCTCCTTCTGTCCATGCTGGCGTTTGCCGGCATGCTTGTGTGCGCCTCCACAACCATGGCGCAGCCTGCCCCCGCCGCTCAACCCGCCGCCAAACCCACGGTCGCCGAGGCGCTCGCCTTTATCGACAGTGCGGAAAAGGAATTGGGCGCGATGAGCGTCAATGTGAACCGCGCCTCGTGGGTCGAGGAGACCTACATCACCGATGACACCATCGCTCTCGAGGCCGAGGCCAACGACCGGCTGATCGCCCGGCAAACCGCCCTGATCTACGAGTCGCGCAAATTCGACGGGCTCCCGCTGCCGCCCGATGCGGCGCGCAAGATGCTGCTGCTCAAGCTGGGCATCGGCTTGCCCGCGCCGCTGGATCCAGCGCTGCGCGCTGAAACCACGAAGAAAGCCGCCGAACTCGACGCCGCCTATGGCCGCGGAAAGTATTGTCCGGACTCGAACCCCGGCCACTGCATGGGCATTGACGATCTCGAAATCAGAATGGCCCAGAGCCGCGATCCAAACGAACTCGCGGCCCTGTGGTCAGGCTGGCACGCCGTGGGCAAGCCCATGCGCGGCGATTATGCGCGCCTGGCCGAACTGAGCAACCAGGGAGCGCGCGAGCTGGGCTTTGCCGACACCGGCGCCCTGTGGCGCTCGCAGTACGACATGACCCCCGAAGAGTTTCAGGCCGAGATCGAGCGCCTCTGGAAGCAGGTCGAGCCCCTCTATCGTGAGCTGCACACCTACGTCCGCCGCAAGCTCATCGAAAAGTACGGCGACCAGGCGCGCCGCCCCGACGGTTTGATTCCCGGGCATTTGCTGGGCAACATGTGGGCGCAGGAGTGGGGCAACATCTACGATGTGGTCGCGCCGCCCTCCGCCCCGATGCCCTACGACCTGGGCGCCATTCTCAAGGCGCGCAATACAGATTCGAAACAGTTGGTGCGCTACGGCGAGGGCTTTTACAAATCATTAGGATTCGATGCCCTGCCAGACACCTTCTGGCAACGATCCATGCTCTCTCACCCGCGTGACCGCGACGTAGTATGTCATCCCAGCGCGTGGGACATCGACAACCTGCGCGATGTGCGCATCAAGGCCTGTTTTCAGCCCACCGCCGACGACTTTGTCACCGTGCATCACGAGCTGGGCCACAACTACTACCAGATGGCCTATCGCCATCAGCCTTTCTTCTTCCAGAACGGCGCCAACGACGGCTTCCACGAGGCCATCGGTGACGCTATCGCGCTGAATGTAACCCCCGACTACCTTAAGACGCTTGGCCTTATCGACCAGGTTCCACCGCCCAGCGCGGATATTCCGCTGCTGCTGCGCACGGCGCTGGACAAGATTGCCTTTCTGCCCTTCGGCCTGCTCATCGACAAGTGGCGCTGGCAGGTCTACAGTGGAGAGGTGACGCCGGAGCACTACAACAGCGCCTGGTGGGCTCTGCGCGAGAAATATCAGGGCATTGCCCCGCCGGTCGAGCGAAGCGAAGCCGACTTCGACCCCGGAGCCAAGTACCACATCCCCGGCAATGTGCCTTACATGCGCTACTTTTTGGCCCGTGTCTACCAGTTCCAGTTCTACCGCGCCATGTGCCAGGCCTCCGGCTACAAGGGGCCGCTGAATCGCTGCTCGGTCTACGGCTCCAGGGAGGCTGGAGCGCGGTTGAATGCCATGTTGTCCATGGGCGCATCCAAACCCTGGCCGGAGGCGCTCAAAGCCATGACCGGAAGCGACAAGGCAGACGCCTCGGCCATTGTCGAATACTTCCAGCCACTGCTCGTCTGGCTCAAGGAGCAGAACAAGGGCGAGAAGGAAGGCTGGACGCCGCCTGCCGACCCGCTGAAGTAAGGGAGTTTTACGGGTCATTTAAGGCTGGGGTGGTTTATTTTCAATTCACAGCGACTCTCGACTCCCGGCCGGGTTAAATGATTGAAGCTCGATCAAATGAACTGAATCTCGATCTTATGAATGCTGCAAACGGTTGTCCGGAGGTGGAAGATGAAACGTTCTGCGCATGTGTCTAATCCCCTGCTTTGGGTTACAGTTCTGTTGTCAATTTCTGTGATGGCGTCGGCCCAGTACCATCCGACCTATCACCCCCCGGCCTATCACCCACCGGCTCCGGCCTACCACCCACCTGCCCCGTCCTACCACCCGCCCGCTCCGGCTTATCATCCACCGGCTCCGGCCTACCACCCGCCGGCTTCATCGACACCGGCCTACCACCCGCCGAGCGGGGGCGGCGTCAGCCCGTCAAGACCGAATCCATCGGCCCCGGTACACAGCTATACCCCTGGTTCGCCGTCGGGCAGTAATACATCCTCGCATCCCTCATCGGGAGCTACAACCTCCACTTCGCATGTTTATACCCCCGGCTCCTCATCGGCATCTCATCCCTCCGGCAGCACCTCTGCCGGCGGAGAGGGCGTAAGGAGCGCGAACGGGGTTACCACGTACACTCCCCATTCCCCCACGGGCGGCACGAGCTCCGCGCCGTCAGCCCCATCCGCTCCGCACGCCAACACCTACACTCCGGCAACCCCGCCCGCCGAGCATGTGAACGCCAGCACCCCGTCTGCCCCGCCTGCCGAACACATCAACACCACGGCCCCGCCAGCCCCAACCGTTGCGGGCGGCAGCTCCCTCACTCCGCATCCTCCTTCGCCAGTGAGTCCAGCCGGCGGCAGCGCGCATGCCGTCTACAACATGCCGGCGTCCTCCGCAGGCGGCAGGCCGGGCGCGGGCAACTCCACGCTTTCGCCGGCCGGATCGCAATCCGTGCTACACCAGGTGAACTCCGCCCGCGGCGGCCTGAGCGGCGTCAACCACCGCCCAATCCCATCGGGCCAGGTAGCCGTTCATCCGGATAAGAGCCTGACGGTAACTGCCTCCAACGGCCGCAACTTCAATCTGCGTCCCAACGGAACCCTGGCCTCCTACAGCGGCCACGGGCGAACTGCCACCTTCCGCAGCGATGGCCATCTGGCCTCCGTGCATACGCCCTCCATGGACATCGCGCGCGGCCCGCGCGGGCAAAGGATCATCACCAGCGAGCGCCCCGACCATACCAGGCTGATCTCCACCGGACCGCACCGCGGGTATCTCGAGCACCCGGTCAGCTACCACGGCCACGATTATTACCAGCGGAACTACGTATATGGAGATCATCACTTCACGCGCGAATACGCCCGGTACCAATATCACGGCAGGGAGTTCAGTAATTACGTTCCGCACGCTACCTACGCTCCGGGCTTTTACGGATGGGCCTATTACCCCTGGGACTCCCCGGCAGCCTACATTTGGGGATGGGCGAGTTCTGCCTGGCTGGCATGCAACGCCGGATTCTTTGACCCCTCCGGCAGCTTCCAGAGCGGCGCCAACTGGCTAGCCGATTACTACCTGGGCCAGACTCTAGCCGAAAGCTTTGACGCCGGGGCACAGGCAGGCGCAGCCAGTTGTCCCGCAGGCGGCAGGCAGTCGGCGGAGGAAAATGCCGGCAGCGGGGATGCGCAGCCGGCCGGCGACGAGATGTCTGCTTCGGCTGATACGCCCATCACTCCGGAGATCAAGCAGATCATCGCCGACGAGGTCAAGCAGCAACTGGCCTACGAGAATGCCGCTGCTGCCAATCCCGGCCAGGCGCCTGCGCTCGACGGCCTGCCCCAGGTATTGGTGCCCAACCATCTGTTTGTGGTGGACCAGGTCCAGAATGTCTCCACCGCGGACGGCGGGCAATGCGCGCTCTCGGCGGGAGACGTGCTCAAGCTGCTGGAGGCGCCGCCCGATGGAGCCGCGACTGCCAGCCTGATGGTCCTCAGCAGTCACAAGGGCGATTGCCCGGTTGGGCTTACCGTCAGCGTGTCGCTGGAGGCCATCCAGGAGATGCAGAACAACTTCCGCGCCCAACTGGATTCCGGCTTGCAGGCGCTCCACGATCAACAAGGCAAGGGAGGATTGCCCGCGGCCCCGATGGCGGCCATTACGCCTCCGCCTGTGCCCGAGGATGAGCCGCCGGCCGGCGACGTGAATGTGCAGGCGGAACTCGATGCCCAGCAGCAGCAAGCCGACCAGGCCGAAACCAGCATCACGCAAACAGCCTTCGCCGCCAGCCCGCCGGCTTCTCCGGCACGTTAGAGTGCGTTCGTGACGTTTTCACTGAAAGAGCAGGTAGCGCTGGCCTCCTGGCCGGGGTCCCCAGCGAACGATCTCTGTTCGCTGGGGTGGTTGGCCGGCTGTCTCGTGGACCTCCCGGTCCACGAGACATTCCACACAAACAGAAAAATGCTTTAGAGTGGGAGACGAATGATTCAATCCACAAATAACGCGGCGGAAGCAGGCAGCAATTCCCGCTTCCGCCTTAACCCTGAAAGGAAGACAAAATCATGAACATGAGGAGTTTGCTTGCGGCGTGCCTTTTGTGCGGCATCGCTTTGACTCTCTCGGCCCAGCAGCCCATCGCGCCTCCGCCTAAGCCTGCAAATGACGCGCCCGCCAACGCCGCAGTGTTGAAGCTGCTGCAGGTGGGAATGCCGGAGAGCGTGGTCCTGGACAAGATTCACGCCATCACCGATAAGTTCGATACCTCCATCGATGCTCTGGTTATGCTCAAGCAAGCCGGCGCAACGGAAGCCGAGCTGAAAGCCATCCTGGCGCAGGGTGCGGCTCCCACCGTCCAGCCGCCCGCCGCACTGCCCGCCGACAACGGCCCATCCCTCGCCGAGACCATGCAGTTTATCCAGGACAAGCTGAACGACCTCGGCAAGGTCTCCTTCGTCGACTTTCTCCAGAACGCACACGATGGCAACACCTGGACCGAAACCCACATACGCGAGACCAGCAACGTTGTTGCTGACCCATTCCAGTGCCGTATCTCCTACCATCGGAAGGCAATAAATAAATCAATATATAGTGGGGATGACATTTGGGATAATAATTACGTCTTCTCGCTACGCGATGTTCAGGAGATTGTAGTCAAGCCCTGGGAACAGGAAACAACCGAATTTTTTGCGAAGACTGGCACACCCCACATCATCGTCACATCCACCAGCCCGCCTATAACAACGCTGGTCGTGCGCCGCCCGCATGGTGAGCAGAATGCCTTCCGTTTTACCAACGCCGATCTTGCCGACCGCGTCGCCAAAGCCATGCTTCATGCCGTCGAACTCTGTGGCGGCGGCAACATAGACAAGTTTTAAGGAGATTGTTTATGAAGTATGTTTTGCGCGTCACCTTTGTCGTCTGTTTCACGTTTCTGTTCAGTAGTTTTGCTGTAGCCCAACAGCCCGTCCCGCCCCCGCCCAAGCCCGCAAATGACGCGCCTGCTAACGTCGCCGTGTTGAAGCTGCTCCAGGTGGGAATGCCGGAGAGCGTGGTTCTCGACAAGATTCGCGCCATCACCGATAAGTTCGATACCTCCATCGATGCTCTGGTTATGCTCAAGCAAGCCGGCGCAACAGAAGCCGAACTGAAAGCCATCCTTGCTCAGGGCACTGCACAAGCCGACACGCCAACCACCACCGGCCCATCCCTGGCCGAGACCATGCAGTTCATCCAGAACAAGCTGAACGATCTTGGGAATGAAACCTTTGCCGTGTATATTCAGGACTCCAGCGACAACAGTACAGCCGTCGTTACCATCACATCCGAAATCAGCAATGTTGTCGCCGACCAGAGCCAGTGCCGTATCAACTACCATCTAAAAATATCAAACAACAATAAAGTCAAATCGGAGGTGGATGGAGTGTGTTCACTACGGGATGTCGGGCAGATTGTGGTCAGGCCATATGAATTATGGCAAACTGAATGGTATGCGACAAACGGTTTTCCCACCACCACCGCCACATCCACCAATCCATCCTCATTGCAGCTGAGTGTATCTCACCCGAAGGGTGAGAAAAGTTTGTTCTATTTTACTGATGCCGACATTGCCGACCGCGTCGCCAAGGCCATGCTTCATGCCGTCGAACTCTGCGGTGGCGGCAACAAAGACAAGTTTTAAGGAGATAGTTTATGAAGAATGTTTTGCGCGTCACCTTTGTCGTCTGTTTCACGTTTCTGTTCAGTAGTTTTGCTGTAGCCCAACAATCCGTCGCGCCCCCGCCCAAACCCGCCATTGACGCCCCCGCCAACGCCGAGGTGCTGAAGCTGCTGCGTGCGGGAATGCCGGAAAACGTGGTCTTGCAAAAGATTCACAACATCACAAGCAAGTTCGACACCTCAACTGACGCCCTGATCGCGCTCAAACAAGCCGGCGCCAACGATGCCGAACTGAGCGCCATGCTGGCTCAGGGTGCGGCGCCGGCAGAGCAGCCGCCCGCCGCCGCGCCCGCTGTCAGCGAGCCTACACTCGCCGAGACCATGCAGTTCATTCAGGACAAGCTGAACGAGCAAAGAAGATTCAATTTCGCTCTCTACACGCACGATAACCAGTCCGGTGAAGATGCTACCATTCAGTACGGCTTCGAGATAACGAATGCTGTCGCCAACGGCTGCTCCTTGAGTTACAAGGTGAATATCACATCCAGCCAGAAGGGAGCCCGTGGCGCTACCACCACCCATAATTCCAATTCAACAACAAACGGGAATATGAAATTCATGAAGGCAGTACAAGTCATGGCCGCTGATTATTGGTGGAATCAGGAAATGGCTGACGATGGTACGCCGGCGAAAACAGCGCAAGTTCAGCCTGGCTACTTTCTTATCTCGCGTGGGCCTGCCAGTAAAGGCGGCGAGTGCACCAAGAACGGAAAGCCAGTAGAGTGCCCGGAACCGAACACTATTGATCGGCTCGTAAATACATTGAGCTTTCGTGATGAAGACATGGCCAACCGGGTAGCCAAAGCCATGATGCATGCCGTCGAACTCTGCGGCGGCGGCCAGAAAAGTCCTGAACCATTCTAGAGAAGGAGCAGATCATCAAAATGAAAACTTTACGCATCATCGTTTCCACTCTTGTGTTAACTGCCTTCTCCGCGGCCATCGCCCAAACCGCTGTCCCGCCCCCGCCCAAACCCGCCGCCGACGGCCCAACGCTCGAAGCCACCTTGAAGTTCATTCAGGACAAGATGAACGAGCAGGGCAAGATCGGCTACGTTGAGTTTCTTCAAAACGTAAACGACAACAGCACAAATCCCGATACTCACACCAACGAAATCAGCAGTGTGGTTGCCGATCCGGGCCAGTGCCGCATCTCCTACCATCGCCGGGCTACCAGTCAAGGGCAAATCTACAGGGACGAAAACAACGTCATCGACCTGCGCGATGTGCAGGACATTGTGGTTAAGCCCCTGGAACAATATGTAACTGAATGGTCATCCAGGAATAACCAGCCCAACATCATCTGCACGTCGACAAGCCCCGCCATAACGGCGTTGATCGTGCGCCATCCGCGTGGAGAGGTGAACTATTTTGATTTCATCGATGCCGCGCTTGCCGACCGCATTGCCAAGGCGCTCACCCATGCCATAGAGCTCTGCGGCGGCGGCAACAAGGAACCCTTCTGAGGGTCATTCCTAGATCACTCTTCGCATTCCCGGCAGCCGCACCAGCGGATCAGCCGCCAGCCAGCAGCCGATGCAGGCCAGGGGGCCGACCACCCCCCATTTGACCAGCGCCGGAGCCACCCAGCCGCGCAGCAGCAGACTCACGCCCACCAGCACCGCCGGATGAATGATGTACACCGTGTAAGCGCGGCGGTTGAGCCACGCCCAAAGCGCCGAGAGCTGGTTCATGCGCGCTCGAAAGATCAGCAACCACAGGGCGATCAATCCCCAGGCCACGAATGGCTCCCACAGAGCATAGAGAATCGCGGGCCACGAGAGCCCGCCGGAGAAGTTGGATTTTCCCGGGCCGTTGAGCGCGTGGGCCACCAAGATGCTCACCGGAAGGCATGGCCATGCAATCGCTAGCGTCCAGATCCAGGGCCGCGCCTGCTTCCATTCGAGCTGCCGCAGCCAGTCGTTGCGCCATGCGGCGATTCCCAGCGCAAAGAGAAAAATATAGCTGGAAAAGTAGCCCAGTTGCAGGCCGAAGACAATTTTTCCCGTAGGCACAACTTGGCGAATCGCGAGCGCGGCCAGGCCAACTCCGATGGCGCTCACCAGCCACCAGCGATATGCGGGAACCGGACGGGGCATGCGCTCCGATTGCGTGATAGCTGCTCCAAAAACAGCCCGCCAGGCGCAATACGCCAGGCTGAAGATCAGCAGCGCCTGCGTAAACCACATCGGCCCGTTGATGAACTCCTTGTGCCGCCAGAGCCAGGCGATGCAGGACCAGAAGCCGTCGCCCTTTGCGTAGTTCACCATTGCCGCGGTTAGCGGCCCCAGAATCAGCCCGAAGGCCAGCAAGGGCAACCCGAGGCGCAGGCAACGGTCGCCGAGGAAGCGCGCGTAGCCTTTGCGCTCCAGCGAGGCGGGCGTGAAGTAGCCCGCCAGCAGGAAAAAGAAGCCCATGAAGTAAGCCTGGTTAGTGGAGACGAAGAAGGTGAGCAACAGGCTGGAGGGGTTGGCGGAAGGTTGAACTTCGTGGTAAAACCAGCCGCCTATCGCGCCATAGGTGATTGCAGTGTGGTGCAGGATGACCAGTGCGGTCATCGCCGTTCGCAGGCGGTCAATATACAGGTCGCGCTGGGCCATGAGTCATTGTACGTTGGGCTGAGTTTTATAGTTCAACAGAATGAATGCCCCGGTTCTCGCATAAGAGCCAGGGCACAAAGCTGACAGCTAGGAGCTAATAGCTAGAAGCTAAAAGCTGTTTTTAGTACTTCACAATCGCCGTAAACGAATCCGGCTTGAGGCTCGCTCCGCCCACCAGAGCCCCGTCAATCTCTTCCTGGCTGATGAGCGCGGTGGCGTTACCCGGATTCACGCTGCCGCCGTAGAGAATGCGCATATTGGCGGCGATGGACGGTCCCAGCAGTTTGGCCACTTCGGCGCGGATGATCTTATGCGCGTCCACGGCCATCTCCGGCGTGGCCGTCTTGCCGGTGCCGATGGCCCAGACCGGCTCGTAGGCAATCACAATCGGCGCGGCCATTTCGGCCGTGATTCCCGCAAAGGCCCCGGTGATCTGCGTCTTGAGCACGCCGGCCGTCTTGCCCGCCTCGCGCTCGGCCAGCACTTCGCCGATGCAGACCACGGGGACCAAACCGTGCTTCAGCGCGGTGTGCAGCTTCTTGTTGACAATCTCGTCGGTCTCGGCGAAGTACTGCCGCCGCTCGGAGTGGCCGATCAGCGTGTGCGTTCCGCCCACGGCCTTCAGTTGGCCCACCGAGGTCTCGCCGGTAAAGGCGCCCTCCTCGGCAAAGTGAATGTTCTGCGCGCCCACGGCCACATTGCTCCCCTTGGCGGCGGCAATCACCGTGGGCAGAAGCACGGGCGAGGGAAACAGGGCGATCTCGTCGCGTGTATGCCCGGCAACGAGCGGTAAAAAGGCATCAACAAAGGCCTTGGCTTCAGCGGGCGTCTTGTACATCTTCCAATTGGCGGCAATCAGAGCTTTACGGGGCATGATTCTCGATCTCCTCGAATCCATAGTAGTGGATGGCTTTCGCTCCCGGAGTGACGACGGGCACAATTCGACTCCGCTTTTCCTGTTCCGGACACAGTCTTATTTCAGCTTCATCTCAAAGGCCAGCGGCAGCAGATCCAGGAAGCTCATGGTGCGGTTGCCGCCGGTGGAGGGAAAAATCACTGGCGCATCGGGAAGAATGAATTCGGAAAGTACTTGGCGGCAGGCGCCGCAGGGCGGGCTGGCAACAGAGTTCAAATTGGCAATGGCAACGGCCTCGACACGGATTTCAGGTCCAAACTGGGAAACAGCCTGTACCAAAGCGGCACGCTCGGCGCAGATGGTCAGTCCAAAGCTCACATTCTCCACATTGGCTCCAATGACGATTTCGCCATTGGTCAGCCGGAGCGCCGCGCCTACCCGAAAGCCGGAGTAGGGGGCGTAGGCGTGCAGTGCCGCTTCACGCGCCCTGTCAAGCAGGCTCACGAGCGAGATTTCCGGCGAAGATGGGTCGTTCATTGCGTGTTTCATATCCCCAAAGGGTGAGTATTGAGGTTAAAGCATTTGGGCGTTGCTGTAAATCCTGAACGGGTTGCCGGGGGAGCCCGCTGTGCCCAGCCCTTGTGGCAGACACAAGCAGCAAGGATGTGATGCGGGGCTTAAAAGGCTTATCGATAATACCTTTCCTTATCCCCTAATCCCTCGTTTTGTCCCTGTCCCTGGCCATAATCCCTTCCTCAAGTTGTGCCTCATCTTTCCGATAAAGGACTTAAGTACTCTTTGTGCCTGGAGTTGTCTTCCCGGACGGGCGGATGAGTGGACGCTATGGATGAATTGACAAGGGAGTTCCTTATCGAGAACCAGGAAGGTCTGGATCGGATGGAGCACTGTCTGACCGATCTGGAGGAGCGGCCCAAGGATGAGGGACTGATCGGTGAGATCTTCCGCGCGGTACACACCATCAAGGGGACCACCGGATTTCTGGGCTTCAAGCGGCTGGAACATCTTGCCCATGCGGGAGAAAACCTGCTGGGCCTGTTGCGCGATGGCAGGCTTACCGCCGACCCGCCAACCGTCACTGGGCTTTTGAAACTGCTCGACGGGCTGCGCTCGATTCTAAAGACCATCGAGGCCGATGGCAGCGAGGGCGAAGGCGAAGATGCGGTTCTGATCGGCTACTTGGAGGAGTTGCAGGCTCCCGCGCAGGCGCCTGTAAAACATCCGGCCCATGCCCGGGCCAGCACTTACGCGGCGTCTGCCCCTTCCGTCGAGGCTCCCCCCGCGCCGCCTCCGGCCAAACAAGGCCCGCATCTGGCCAAGCCTGCGGAGCCTCTCCCGGCATCCATGGCGCCGGCGGAATCCCTGGGCGAAACGCTCCGGTCGCGGCCTCAGGTAAGCGCCGCCGAGAGCACGCTGCGCGTCGATGTGACGCTGCTGAACCGCATGATGAACCTGGTAGGCGAGCTAGTGTTAACCCGCAACCAGGTCCTGCAGGCCACCTCGGCCGATCCCAACATGACGATGCTCAGCCGCCGTCTGGACATGGTCACCGCCGATCTGCGCGAGAACGTGATGAAGGCCCGGATGCAGCCGGTGTCGAACATCTTTTCCAAGATACCGCGCATCGTGCGCGACCTGTCGCAAGCCCTCAACCGGCGCGTCCGCGTGCAGGTCGAGGGCCAGGACACGGAACTGGACAAGAGCCTGCTGGAGGCCATCAAGGACCCGCTCACCCATGCGGTCAGAAACTCGCTGGATCACGGTATCGAGCCGCCAGATGTGCGCCGTGCCGCGGGCAAGGATCCGGAAGGAACGCTGAAGCTCAAGGCCAGCCAGGAGGGCAGCCACGTGGTCATCGAGGTTTCCGATGACGGCGCCGGCATCAATGTTGAAAAAGTGCGCCAGAAGGCCATCGAGCGCGGCCTCATCACCACCGACCGCGCGGCCCATCTTGCTGAGCGCGAGTTGCTGCAACTGGTTTTCTTGCCCGGCTTCTCCACCGCTGCGGCGGTCACCAACGTGAGTGGCCGGGGCGTGGGCATGGACGTGGTCCGGGCGAATGTCGAAAAGATCGGCGGAAAGGTCGAAATCGACTCGCGCACGGGCAAGGGAACCACGCTGCGTATGCGCATTCCGCTGACTCTGGCCATCATTCCGGCCCTGATCGTGCGCAGCATCAACCAGAGTTTTGCGTTACCCCAGGGGGCGCTGTCAGAACTGGTGCATATCCCTCCCGAGGAGGCGTCGGCCATCGAATGGATCGAGAACGCGCCTCTCTACCGGCTGCGCGGCAAGCTGTTGCCGTTGGTTTTTTTGGACCGCTTGCTGATGCCCGGCAAGGAACATAAGAGCGTCAGCGAGCGCGACAATTTCATCGCCGTTCTGGATGCCGACGGCCGCCGCTTCGGGCTGGTCGTGGATGGGTTGGCGGACCCCGAGGAGATCGTGGTCAAGCCGCTATCCGCCGTGCTCAAGGACATCGGCCTATTTTCCGGAGCCACGGTGCTGGGCAACGCCGATCTGGCGCTGATTCTCGATCCCGGTTTGATTGCCCTCAAAGCCGGGGTGAGCCTGCACGAGGAAGAGGCCGTCAACGTGGGCGAAAGCGAAACCGAAGCTGACGAGTCCAAGGGCATGGAGTTCCTGCTGGTGGAAGCTGCCGGGCGGCAAGCCGCAGTGCCGTTGACCGACGTGCTGCGCATCGAGCAGTTGCCTCTGTCGCGCATCGAGTACATCGGCTACCGCCCGGTGCTCAACTTCGAGGGTCAGCTGCTGCCAGTGGAAGATTCGGGCGGAGTACTGGCCGCGGCTGAAGGAAATCCCCAGGCGAAGATCATCGTGGTGGTCTGTCGCGAAGGCAATCGGCACGTGGGAATTGCGGTTTCTCATGTGCTGGATGTTGCCGCTGGCAGCGACTTATTTGAGGCCGGCACCGATCAGCGCACCGGCGGTGTGACGCTGCTCAAAAGCCGGGTTACGGGTGTGGTTGACCTGAGTGCGGTGGCGCCGCTGCCCGCCAGCGAACAAGCTCCCGCGGAGTGGAGCCGGATTGCGGAGACAGTGGCATGAGTACAGCAACGATCGCATTGCATCGCAAAGAAAAAACGGCGGCGGCTACGATGAAGGAGATGTGCACGGTGCGCCTGGGAACCTCGATGTTTGGCGTGCCCATCACGCATATTCTCGAGATTGTCGGGGCGGCCCGGCCACAGCCGGTGCCGCTGGCGCCCATCTTTGTCGGCGGGCTGGTGCATTATCGCGGAGACGTACTGACCACCGTGAGCCTCCGCCAGTTGCTCGACATGCCGCCCAAGGAGGGCCGGCAGGATCTGCTGGTACTGGAGAGCGCTGGTGGCATCTTTGGTTTGTTGGTGGATTCGGTTAGCGAGGTCCTGACCGTCTCCTCGACCGATTACGAGCCCAATCCCTCAATCCTGGATCAACGCCGGAAAGCGCTCTTTGCGGGCGCTTACAAGCTCAAGGACAGCTTGCTTGTCATGCTGGACCCGGATCAACTGGACCCCATGCGCCTGAGCGCATCCAAGGTTGCTTAAGGTCAAAAGTGCTAATGATTGGAGGCCGCCATGCGAGCTTTAATCGTCGATGATTCCCGCTTCGTCAGGGGTTTTCTGCGCGGACTGCTCGAAGAGAAGAGCATCGAGTGCGAGGAAGCGTCCGATGGCCAGGCCGCCATGGAGCTGGTGAAATCGCGCCCGCCTTTCGAACTCGCGCTGGTGGACTGGAATATGCCGGTTATGAACGGCTTGGATATGCTCAAACATCTGCGCGCCGACGGATATACGGGCATCAAGGTCATGATGGTTACAACCGAGGCGGAAAACGATTACATTCTCCGCGCTCTGGATGCCGGCGCCGACGAGTACCTGATGAAACCCTTCGACGACGAGGCGCTGACGGAAAAACTGGCCATGCTAGGCCTGCTGGAGGCCTGAGAGATGGCTGCCGGCCGCCGAATCCGGATATTGATCGCGGACGACTCAGCGGTTATGCGGAGTCTGTTGCGCTCCGTCGTCAGCATGGATGCCGGCCTGGAGGTGGTTGGCACAGCTGCCGATGGACAGGCAACCTTGAGCGCCGTGGAAGCACTTCGCCCTGACCTGGTTTTGCTGGATGTCGAGATGCCGGTCATGAATGGTTTGGTCACGCTGAGGCAGTTGCGCGCGCGTGGGCACAAGATACCGGTCATCATGTGCAGTTCGCTCACCCAGCGCGGCGCCAGGGTGACCATCGAAGCCCTGGCCAGCGGCGCCTCCGACTATGTGGCCAAGCCTGTGGGCCAATCCAGCCGCGAGGCGTCCATGCGCGCGCTCAGTCAGGATCTTATCCCCAGGATTCATGCTCTCACCAGCCTGCCTCCGCCGGCCTTGACCGGCGCGGCGCGGACACTTTTTCCGGTGGCCATGGCGCCGATGCCCAAGGCTCAACCGATCTCGTCGGTCCCTGCGGCGTTGGCCATCGGCGTCTCCACCGGCGGTCCCGCGGCGCTCGACATTCTGCTGCCGGAGCTGCCCGCCGACTTCCCTCTTCCTGTCCTGATCGTGCAGCATATGCCGGAGTTGTTCACCCGGCAGCTTGCCGAGCGGCTCAACAGCCATTGTTCGTTGCGGGTGTGCGAGGGCGCGGAGGGCGAGCAGGTGCACCCCGGAGCCATCTACATCGCCCGGGGAAACTGGCACATGGAGGTATTGCCAGGCGTGCGCGGCGGCCAGTTGGCCACGCTGCACCTGAACCAGGGCCCGCCGGAAAACCACTGCCGCCCCGCCGTCGATGTGCTCTTCCGCTCGGCGGCTGCGGTCTACGGCACAGGGGTGCTCGCCGTGGTGCTGACCGGCATGGGCTCGGACGGTATGTTGGGCGCGCGCGTCATTCGCGAACAGGGCGGAAGCGTCCTGGCACAGGACCAGGCCAGCAGCACGGTGTGGGGAATGCCGGGCGCCATCTGTGCCGCGGGATTGGCGCAAAAGGTGCTTCCCCTCAACGCCTTGGGCGCTGAAATTCTCCGCCTTGCCAGCCGCTCCTACGCCGATGCATCCGAGCTGCGCGAAAGGGTGGTCTAGCGATGCAAACCGCCTCCGCCGTCGACTACGGCTACCTTCGCCAGCTTGTTTTTGGCCTTTCGCAAAACGTGCTCGACGCCTCGCGCGACTACCTGTTTGAAACCCGCCTCACCAAGCTGTTGCGCAATCAGGGCATGACCCGCCTGGAAGAACTTGTCCAGCATCTCAAGGTCAGCAGGAACCCGGTTCTCGAACGCTCCATCGCCGAGGCCATGACCATCAACGAAACCAGCTTCTTTCGCGATGGCCGTCCCTTTGAGCTGTTGCGCACCGAGCTGCTGCCCAAACTCATTGAAGCCCGCCGGCCCGTGCGCGCCCTGCGTTTCTGGAGCGCGGCCTGCTCCTCCGGCCAGGAGGCTTACAGCCTGGCCATGCTCCTCCTCCAGCACTTTCCCCAACTGGCTGGCTGGGACATCCGCATCGAAGGCACCGACATCTGCGCCGAAGTAGTGGAGCGCGCCCAGGCCGGCTCCTACCACCGTATCGAAATGAACCGCGGACTGCCCGCTCGCTTCGTCATCAGCTACTTTGACCACTCCGGCGAATACTGGACGGTCAAGCCCGAAGTTCGCAAGATGTGCAACTTCCGCCAGGCTAACCTCTGTTCGCAGCCGCTGCCCTTCAACCGTGTAAGCGATCGCTTCGATGTCATCTTCCTACGCAACGTTATGCTTTACTTCTCTCAGGAGACGCGCAAAACCCTTCTGGCCGGCATCCACAAGGTTCTGGCCCCCGACGGCACTCTTTTCCTTGGTTCCAGCGAGCAGCCCGCCGATCCCTCCATCTGGACCCCAGTCCTGGCCGGCGGAACCTGCCACTTCCGCCCCCGCCAGCCAAGTTAGAGCGTTTTGCCTGTTGGCCTAGAGTGAATCTCCTGCTTGGCTCAAGATTGCCGGTCGCTGAAACAACAGGTAGCGCCGGCCTCCTGGCCGGCTGTTGCGTGGACCTCCCGGTCCACGCCGCACTCTACACAAATAGCAAAAATGTTTTAAAAACATGGAATCGGGATCAGGCAGTGGTGCAATCTCCGGTTAGCCGGTAATTCAACCAGAACTTGTGAGAGTTCTTACTCTCCGCCTAGAGCCTTGGCAAACGAATAGAAGAAATCCAGCGACTTCCAGAAGGAATCGACAGGCAACCGCTCGTCTCGTCCGTGAGCGCGGATGTCGTCGCGCTCTAACGCAATCGCTGAGTAGCCGTAACAGGGAATTCCAGCTTCGGCGAAGTAGATCGAGTCGCTGGCCCCGTTTTCCATTTCTGGAGTCACGGACGTTCCCGGCCAGATCATCTGGGTCAGCCGCGTCAGAGGTTCAAACACCTCTGTGATGGGAGCAGGCGGGAGCATGGCCTTGCGGTCCGGGGCAGTGCCAGAGATCTCGCCAGTGCCAGAGACATACTTCACGCTCAACTTTGCGTCGCTGAAAAGACCAATCAACTGCTGCCTGATCTCCTCCGGTGAATGGCCGGGAAAAATGCGACAATTCACGATAGCCTGGGCCGTCTGCGGCAAGGCGTTGTTGGCGTGCCCGGCGTTGAGCCGCGTCGCAACGCATGTGGTACGGAGGTTCGAGTTGAAGCTGGGATCGGTGCTGAGCCGCTCGGCTGCGGATAAATCGGGCGGCGAGGCCAGAATCGCTCGAATATCAATGGCAGTTTGGCCCTTCTCCTGTTCGGCAAGGTTCTTGAAGTAGGTGCGTGTTACATCGTTCAGCTCAAATGGAAAGGAGTACGCTGCGAGTTTGTTCAATGCCGCAGTCAGCTCATAGATCGCGTTATCAGGCCGCGGCAGCGAGCTATGACCCCCGCGATTCGTTGCCGTAATTTGGAAATCCGAGTAGACCTTCTCCGTAGCCTCCACGTCGGCTACCACCACGCGCCCGTGGTCCAGTTCCACGCCGCCCGCGTCTGGATTGATCACGTAGGCCGCGTCCACCAGTTCTCGATGCTGCTGCACAAGCCATCTGGCTCCGTTGAACTGACCGCCCTCCTCGTCGGCTGTCAGCGCCAGAATCAGGTCGCGACGGGGCCTATAGCCCTCCCGGTGCAGCCGCAGGAAGATGGCCACCAGCGCCGCGTCCGATTCCTTCATGTCCTGCGTGCCGCGCCCGTAGTAGTAGCCGTCCTTCTCCACAAACTGGAAGGGATCTGTGGACCAATCGGAACGTAGAGCCTGGACCACGTCCATGTGGCAGAGGAAGAGAACTGGCTTTTGCGTTGTCGGATTAGATGCCCGCAGCCTGACGACTAGATTTTGTTTGCGTGCATTCGGTCCCAACAGACGAACGTCTTCGGCGGGAAATCCCGCCTCTAGAAAGCGCCTCTGCATGGCTGCGGTTGCAGTGGACACGTTTCCCAGCGGCGTGTCCGTGGTGTTGATCTCGACCAGTTCCTTGAAAATCTCGCGTGCCAGGGCACGATCTTCCGCTGAGGTGGCCGGCAGCGGGCTCTGCGCAAACAGAGTCGAGCCAGTGCAGGCGGCAAAGACAAGCGTGGGAAGAAGCAAGAAGGAGGCTTTTCGTGGCATGCCAGAATTGTACAAGTATGCATGGGCAATCGGTCGGCCGGCGCATATCAATCGAAGTGATTTGACTCCTCGCAATTGAGAATTCAGACATGTGCGCCATCCCGTCGCTGTTGCTGAAATTTAACTCTGTCAGAATAGCCGGACATTTGATCGTAGGGCCGTTCCGCCATTCTCTCCTATTTGTGAAGAAAAACACCGGAGGAACGACGAACGGTGCAGTTCCCGTGTAGTCGCCTATTCGGAGGCTGTACTTTTGCAGATAATTTCCCTCTCTCGGCGCACAATCAAAGCATGAACAAGAGTCGGAGCCGCGGGCAGTTACTGACAACTGATCATTGACAACTGACAACTGTGGAGGTACCCCCCCTCCCCCCAATATTTATTTTGGGCCCCAATTCCTTGCAGATTAATTCAGCAATCTATGATTCATCGCTTCCGCTCTTTGTAAAGATCGTGCAGATAAGTATATTATTATCATTTAGATACATGGATTTCGATCAACAGACAGAATTAGCCTTCTATCTTGAACGCGTATCAGCATGTGAGATTCGTGATTTGGCTGTGGAAAACGCCTTGCAGATAATTATCTGGTAAACAGGTAACCAAACCCAACAGAATCAAATAGTTCCACATGGAACTCTTTCACCCTGTTTTGGCCTCCGCAGTGGTTCAGTTTTCTATTCTTTGTTCTCTGTCAGCTGATAGCTGTTAGCTGTCAGCTGTTAGCTGTTAGCTGTCAGCTGTCAGCTGTCTTTCAGCAGCCTTTCCACCTCGGCGTGCAGCCGCTCGGCAATCGCTGCCTCCGTCTCTTCCGGAGCAAAGCGCAGCGGTCGGCCCACATGCACTTCGACCTTGCCGGAGCGGAACCAGCCGCGGCCCGCGGCCTTCAGCTCGCCCAGCCCGCGAATCGCCACCGGCAGCACCATGGCGTCCGATTGCTTCGCCAGCAGCCCGATTCCGCCCCGAAAGCGAGCCAGCTTCCCTTCCGCCGAGCGCGTGCCCTCGGGAAAGACCATCACGTGATAGCCGCGATCCATGGCCGCTCCGGCGTGCGCGAAACTGCGTTGGAAGTTGCGATAACGCGGCAAGGGAAAGACATTGAAAAGCGCCGTCAGCAGCAGGTAAATCAGCGGGCCTAAGGGATAAAAACTCCATTTTCCATTCCTGCGCTCGGGATTGCGGAAGTGCCGGTAATCTTCCAGCATGTCTCCAGCCATGGCCACGGCAATCCGCCGCCGCATCGCGCCCGGCAGGGCGCACTGGACCAGCGGACCGTCGAAGGCCGTAACGTGGTTGGCGATAATGAGCATCGGCTGATCCGAAGGAGGCAGCTCCGGCGCAATCACTCTCGGATGCGCGAGAAGCCAAACCAGCGGCCGCTCGACCGCCTCGATAAAAGCCACCCGCAGCCACTGGAAGGGCAGCAGCCACGGCCAGCGCGGGTAAATGGACTTGTCCGGTGCAGCGTCTGCATCGGGTAGTTGAGGCTCGAATGTCGCCTTGGGTTCGCGGCCTCCTATCGGTTCGCCAGAAGCACTCGATGCAGAACCTTCAGTGCTCCGCCGCTGCGCTTCGAGCCGCTCAGGATAACGGCGGGAGGATCCATGCATTCCCTCGGCCTCTCCGGTCATCAGCGCGCGCAACTCCCCAAGCGTCTCCGCCCGTTCCAGCAGCCCGCTTTCGGGTGCAGTGCCCAGCCGCTCTTCCAGAGCCGCCGCCAGTTGCACCCGGCCCAGGCTGTCCAAATGCAAGTCTTCGGTCAGCCGCAGCTCATCTCCGACGCCGGCTGGCGGCTCGCCGGTAATCTGTGCAATCAGCGCCAGCAACCAATCCGATGATGCTCCAAAGTTGTTTGCACCGGCCGCCTTGGGCACAACCGCCGCAGCCTGGATTTCCTTGAGCCACGCTGCCACTGCTTTGCGTCTTACTTTGCCTGTCGAGGTGCGGGGCAGATCCGGTTCCGGCCACAGTACCCAGCGCCGCAACTTCTGAAACTCCGCCAGCTTGCGGTTGGCGCGCTCAATGACCTCCGCCGCCTTGTCTGCGCTGCCGCGCATAGCCAGCACCGCGCAGGGCTCCGTCCCATTTGGAGTCTCCGTCGCCACCACCGCGCAGGCCGCTACCTCCGGCTCCTGTTCAAGGGCTGCCTCCAGGTCCTCGGGATGCAGGTTCACTCCCGCCGCGGTCACGATCACCTCGCTCTTGCGCCCCACAAAGCGCAACTCCCCGCTCGGCTGTGTCTCTGCCAGATCGCCGGTGGCCAGCCACTCGTCCTGGCGCGGTTCGAAAGTTCCTCCTGACCATGTTCCGCCGGAGATCATCGCGCCCCGCACCAGCACCTCGCCATCCGGGCCCAGCTTCACATCCCTCCCCGGCAGTGGCTTGCCGATAGTTCCCCGAGCCACGTGGAAGGGGTGGTTGAGCGTGATCAGCGCGCTGGTCTCCGTCATTCCGTAGCCCTGAATCACCACCAGCCCCAGCGCGTTCCAGAACTGCTCCAGCGAGCCCTGCAGCGCGCCGCCGCCGGAGACCAGCGCCCAGAACTTCAGGCCGAACTCGCGGTGCACATCGCGGAAGCGCCACCAGCGCATCCACGGCTCGATCTTTTTGTCTGCCGACTGGGCCACTCGTTCCTCAAGGTCAGGATGGGCTGTTTCCAGATGCGTCTTGAGCAGCGCCATGACGCGCGGCACCGCGGCCAGCACGCTGATGCGCTCGTGCTGGATAGTCTCGATCAGCCGCGAGGCCACCAGCCGGCTCTCAAAGTGCACCTGCGCAGTAAAGATCGGCGGAACCCACAATCCCATCATCTGCCCGAAGACGTGACTCAACGGCAGCGTATCGAAGATACGCAGCGGATGCACCAGCAGCCGCTCCCAGCGTATATAGGGTTGCGCTCCCTGCTCGATGGGCTCCACGCTGGCCAGGATGTTTCCATGGGTCAGCACCACTCCCTTGGGGTCGCCGGTGGTGCCGGAGGTAAAGAGTATTTCCAGCGGCGTCTGGCGCGAAAGCCCTTCGACCGGCCCGGCCTCTTGAGCGGGCAGCTCGCCGAGCCAATCGTCGAATGTGAGACGGGGAAAGCCGAGTTTGGGCCATTGCGCTGGCAATTGATGCAGCAGCAGCGCATCACCCACGGCCAGCCTGGGCTGCACATCTGCCGCCACGCGCGTAGCAAATTCCACGCTTCCATATGCATCCAGCGGCACTGCCAGCACTCCGCGCAGCATGCAGCCATAGAGAACCGCAATCCACTCCGCGCTGTTTTCTGCCCAAAGAAGAACCCGGTCGCCGGGCCCAATGCCTCGCTGGACCAGCAACGCCGCAACGCGCCCCGCCAGCCGCGCTATCTCTCCATAGCTGGTTGCGCGCCGCCGGATGCCTTGATGACGTACAACGGCGATCTGGCGGTCATAGCGGCGAAAATCGTCGAGCAGTGTAGCCAGATGGTCTCGCATGAAAACTCCGGCAAGTTCATGGTAAGCCATCGCGCTCCCTGCTGCGCCAGAAAGCGCATCTTCACCTGCATTGAGTGCTCTGACGCCAGCCATGTTCAATGTCTGCAACGACGATTCTTCCTCCATCTCCCGCAAAGTAGAATGGAATCATGGGATTCGAAAGCATAAAGAAAATCGCCGAGGCGGATTTTCCCACCCGCTGGGGAGCCTTCCGTATTCTGGGCTTCGAGGGCATGTTGACGGCGGTCCGCTCCGGCGAGGAAGGCCCGGCGAACGGTGAGGGCAGAGGCGAGGTAGAGGGCCTGGTGGCCCTGGTGATGGGCGACATTCACGCCGCTCCGCCGGTGGTCCGCATCCACTCGCAGTGCCTCACGGGGGATGTGTTTGGCTCGCTGCGCTGCGACTGCCGGCTGCAACTGGAGCTGGCCCTGCGCCGCATCGCACAGGAGGGCGCGGGCATTCTGCTCTACGAGGAGCAGGAGGGCCGCGGCATCGGCTTGATGGCCAAACTCAAGGCATACGAGTTGCAGGACCGGGGGATGGACACGGTCGAGGCCAATGTCGAACTGGGCTTTGCCGCGGACTGCCGCGCGTACGAGCTGCCCGCCGAGGTGCTCAAGCTGCTGGGCGTGACATCGGTCCGTTTAATGACCAACAATCCGCAGAAGGTAGCAGCGCTGGAGTCCGCCGGAATCCAGGTCACGGAGCGCGTCTCCGCAGAGGTCGAGCCGCAGGAGAGCTTCGCGGGCTACGTGCGCACCAAGCAGGAGAAGATGGGGCACATTCAGGATTCGGTTCTGGAATCGCTGCCTGCCAACTTGCCAACTCGCTAACTCCGCGTA